>Ga0105359_10000451_pt1 | contig 33819 bp, 16 predicted proteins | sample GOMGulsemesocosm_6_FD_83659 | JGI IMG/M metagenome (GOLD analysis project Ga0105359, IMG submission 83659) | Methane-oxidizing microbial communities from mesocosms in the Gulf of Mexico - GOM8C Gulf of Mexico | ecosystem: Environmental > Aquatic > Marine > Cold seeps | place: Gulf of Mexico...
AGCTAACCCCAAGTTGAGTCTCTAAGCGACTCACAGCCCGTGATACTCGTGCAACTTATACTTCTAACAAGCCAGTTGCCGTAAAAAACCGCCACAATCAATCACCGCTATCTGCAGTGCTAAATCGTCAGACCGAGTTTTTAGCCCCATATTCAACTTATTTTCCGAACCAATAAATCGACGTAACTTGATTAATGACAAACATCATAACCGACCACCGCAACATGAACAAAAATTATAAACTCGAACACCAAACCGTAATTAGTACAGTAGGCTATTGATTTAATGATAATTAAACGTAAGATATAGCAAGTCGATTGTTAGAGGAATTAGGGATTATTTTGAGATACATTATGAAAATTATAAATTTGCCGTTTAGAGCGATCTTTATGCTTGTCTTTCTTGGGTTAACGACTTCAGCTTACGGGCTAACGGAAGCCGAAAAAGAGACGTTTGAGTATAAAAAAATTGTATTACTTAGTCAGTTTGTCAAACACATAACGTGGCCGGAAAAGGCTAATGTTGATGAGTTTGTGATTGGTATCTATGATGATGAGGCGTTTTATACACTGGCGAACGACTTATTCCTCGACAAGACCGTTATCGGCAGAGACGTTGTCGTTAAACTTGTCACGACAGCGTCTGCGACCAAACGCGTCAATTTACTCTACGTTCCGGCATCGCAAAAACGAAAACTAACTAAAATCGCCGGCCAACTCAAAGGCCACCCAATCCTTATTGTCGCGGAAAATGGTAAAGCGTCAACAGGTAGTATGATCCAATTAATTACCGATCCAGAAACCTTAGATACATCGCTTAAGGTTAACCATTTCGCGATCAAGAGCGAAGGCTTAGTCATGCCGGAATCTTCCTCAGTGCTTGGCGATCTCGACGAAAGCGAGCTATTTGTACTACGCCAAAGCACCATTGATAGAAACAAGAAAAATGAGCGAACGGATGCTCTGACACTACAAGTCACTCAACAGAAAGACAAAATTATAGAGATAAAGCAAGCGCTTGACCTCGCGAAAAAGCAATCTGCCGAATCCGATTTGGCGTCTCAACAACAACGTGATAGAAACATCGTCCTTGAAGAGTCTATTACAAAGAACGATCAAACCATTAAGTCGCTTAAGCAAGAGTCAGCTCAGTCAATCGCAACATTAAAAAAAGCACAGCAAACATCGCAAAAAAATCATCAACAGCTACAAGAAAAATATAAACAGCTACAACAACAAACGAAAAAACTTCAAAGCCAAACACAACAATTAGCATCAGATAACAATGATGCATTACAAGTTGAGGCTCAATCACAAACAGCAGCACTTGATCAACAGGCGATAACCCATCGACAAAAAATTGCTACCTTGGAAACGACCATTAGCGAACAAAAGACAATGTTGGCGCAGCACCAAAAGTCATTAGGGGCCACTAAAGGAGATAATCAACAATCAACCGTTTACAGTACACTGTTTTATCTTCTATTGGTGATCACCATAGTGATATTAGCGGCCGCTGCTTATATTTGGAAACGTTTTAAAGACTCTGGCGACCAAACACTCGATATTGATGGCATTTTGTCGGCTCGAGAGAAACTATTGATCAAATCTGAGAATGTGACAGTATTTGGCTATTTGGCGACCGACACGACTTATGCTGTCGCGGGTTCATTGGAAGCTATGCTAGAGCAATACGACGATAACAACGTTCAGCAAGATATCACGGCATTAAAGCCAATGATTACGCTGTTAAATAACTTAAATGATATCGTCGCGGATCAAGATGAAACCGACAAGCAATCTTTTGATGTCGCCGCCTATTTCAATAAAATAATCACGCTGTTTAAAGATGAATTCGAACAAAGTGACATTAATTACAACTACGTTGGGGAGAGTGAAGTAGAGATAACCTCAATCCCGAGTAACATCGCGTTAGTGTTTATTCACCTGTTGAACAACTCGATAAAGCATGGTTTTAATAATAATGGCAAAGGCGACATCACTGTCACGATTGAGAAAACGGCACAAGGCAGTGTCTCTATCGCCTATCAAGACAATGGTGTAGGCATGGACGAAGCGACTCAACAACAGGCATTCACTCCATTTTTCACCACCAAACCAGAACGAAATTACGCGGGTTTGGGCCTGAGTAATACTTACGAGCTTGTGGTTAATAAACTCAACGGAAGTATCAATTTAGACAGTCAATTGGGCAAAGGGACTACCGTAACTATTACCCTCTAATTACCGTTATTTGTTGAATCAACTTAGATAAAATGCCGACTAACCGTCGGCATTTTCCTTTTTAGCCCACTACGTCACTCACCAAATTATTGCTTAACGAACATAAACCAATTGTAAAGTAATCCGTCAAAAAACCACAAACATTATGGAGTTACCTCCACATTCCCACCCCCTGTGTAAATTTACGTAAATTAGACCTATTTAGGCAATATATATAGAACTTTCTTCGTGATAGATGTTCTATCAATTTGTGAGTAATGCGGTATGGCGATGGCATATCCAGCAGCACAATGAATATTAGCGGCATTAACAATTAAACATATTTGTCGGTATCAAAAAGCGTAAATTACAATTGGAGTAACTATAATGATATACAACCTTCCCTCTCGTTTTAACCTGGCTAAAACAGTGCTTTTACCAGCCATAGCGCTGACAGCACTTAGTGGTTGTGGGGGCTCTGATGACAACGATGACAACGTCGGTTACATCAGCTTTTACAATGCCTCGTCAAATGCACCAGGGATCTATTTAACCGTTGATGAAGACTTAGATGACGACGATGACGACGAAGTTGAAGTGACATACGCCAGCGTCGACTACGCCCAAACAAGTGGTAACAACGAGTTATACACTGACAAATATTACGTTGAACTTGCTTGGCAAGAAGACGAAAGTACCGATCGCGACGATTTAGAAATGATCTACCAAGAACGTCTAACAATCTCAAACGAAGAAATAACTTTTGTGGTATTAGCTGGTGATATTTCTGATCCAGAAATATACACCTATGAAGTCGATGTGATCGATGACGACGATGACGATGATGATGACTTATTCAATATCCGATTCCTCAACGTAGATAGTCATTACACCGAGTTAGATATCTATTGGAGCGAGAGCGATGAGACATTCAGCGAAGCAACAATGATTGATACATTGGTTTATAGCGATTTAACGGACAATTTAAAGCTTGAAGAAGGTGATGATTACGTCTTCTACATTACGAGCCCTGGTGGTGACGAAGTGCTTTATCAGTCAAATGAAATTGCCTTTTCTACCGCTGGTCAATACGTGATGACAGTTAGATCTAACAACGGTGGTGGTAGTTCACCATTTATCATGGACCGTTTATCTGGCGCGACAAGCACTGACTATAGCCATGATGGTTCTGACGCAAAGTTTAGAGTGTTTAACTCAATTATCACTCATGATGATATTCCTGAATACGCGGGTACTATCGATTTATCAATGATGTCATTTTCTTCACAAGTCGCTGTGACAGACGTTGGCCTAGGCGAGTTTAGTGAATCACAATATGTCGATAGCGGTGATTATTCGGTTGAAGTCACGATTGCAGGCACCGAGATTGATCTGTTAGAAAACCACCTATTGACGCTATCGGAAAATGCCGACAGCACTGTCTTTCTTTACTTAACTGAAAGCGCGGTCGATGACGATAATGATGGTGATATTGATGAAGATGGCGATGGTCAAATTGATGATGTCGAAGTGTCTATCAATTCACTGATCGTTGATAACGATGTTAGCGAGAGTATCTATTCGCACAATGTGCAAATTATAAATTTTGTCGATAATGATGACTTTGATATCGTTAAGTTTTATTTTGTGCAAAGTGATGAGTTTATAGATGAAGCCGAATACTTTAAATCGGCTGCATACGGGTCACCTCAATCAATTACGTTGCGCAACAATACATATACTATATATGCCATAGCAACAGACGATGATGACAACGATATCCTATTGGGTACCCAGGAACTAACGCTTAACGAAGATAGTGACTCGATGTTTCTACTCATCGAGACTGACGACACAGAATCGTCAGGTTACCAAATTACGTTAATCGAACAATAATGACAGGTTTAATACTGGTCAGTTAAGAGAATAAATAAAACTTTGGAGGATTTGATGTGTTTATCAAATCCTCCTTTTAAAAGGATTATATCGTTCGCACACCAGATACTTTTCTTCACGAAATACGACCGTGTATTTCATCCTACGGGCCAGTCTGCAGCTGTTCAAATAGGTTCCAGACCAATTTTTTAGCCGCAAAAAAAAGGGATCCAAAAGACTAAAATTTCTGGAAAATTCCAAGACATCTTTAGCCGGTCAGAAGGACAAATAACAGGGATGTTATTTGCAAAGACGACCCGATTATTTATCGCTAATCTTAAATGATAAATTGACTGCTCAAACCCGTATTTTACCCGCATCTCGGCTTTGGCTTTCTGCGTTACTCTAACTTCGCCATCCATGGCTGCGGAAAAGACTAAAAATTTATCGAGAATAGCCGCGCTCAACTGTTGCTATTCTTCCTTAACTCACCATAATTAGACCCTAAAGCCGTTCACTTTATTGCGAGCGGTTTTTATATTTATGCTGTTAGTTATTAATTGCTAACACATATCAATACACCGACTGACCTGACCTAGTTTGACGAGCTTATGCGACATAAATATTATCGTCTTAGTCTCAAACCAGACCTTAATTGGCCATCTGTTTCGACAAATAGAACGGGATCAGCGCAACGTATCACTAGAAATAGAGGAGTGCATTAGCCCGCTATAGCGTTGATTTCAACAAAATAGCGGACATTTTAATCGGCGTGAGTGATCAATTAATTAACACTAATGGTGTAAAGCTAGGCTCTAAGGATGGTTCTAATACGCCAACGTGACTTAGTTATATTGACGGCGTTGCCATTGTGTAATGAGCTACCTGCGTTAACAGATCGTAAAATGGATAATCTAAGGTGGGGATTGGTTATCATCTCTACCATACGCTACGAGAGCGTATGGTAGATAGTACAAGATAAAATCGAACTGAGCAGCTCAAATAGCGTTATTGGGGCCTCTTCTTCTCGCGAATAGTCCTGTCATAAGAAGTAGCAACGACGTAAAGCCAAACCCTGCGCCAGTTCGCTCGAATTCATAATCCTCAACTGAATCTGAATTAATATCCTCTCCACACACCGTACCTTGACTTGGTTTTAACACAACAGCTCGCGCTACTTGCTGGGTATAAACACTACCATCACTTTCTGTTAGATAAATTAAGTTACCATTTGAGTCAGTCACTAACTCTTCAACCGCGTCAGTAGCGCTACTAATCGTAACGTCTCCATTCTCATCGACCCATTGAGTAACGACTTGGGGCAAAGTCACCAGCGCTGTTGCCATAATAGTGCCATCGTTGGTGATTTTCCCGGCGCTAACAATATCAATATCCACTTCGTAGCTAACACTTTGTCCGTTTGAACCAAATCCTGTGTGCTCTAATTTCTCCCAATCAGAGCCTTCCACGTACCCCATTGAATTACACGTTAATAAATCATTAATATCGTAAAAATTATCACCGTCATAATTGTACAAAAAACCATGAGTTCGGCTACCGGTAGTGCTTGTAGCTGTCACTGTGTCTATTGCAATAGAGCCAACAACATCACCATCATTATTAATATCGTTGGCCTCACTCGCATAATTTGTTTGGCTACTGTTAAAGTCATCAGGAAAGACCATCTCAGGTGTCGGCAGATCTAAGTCATAAATAAACATTTTGTTGGTTGATACACTATCAATCATTTTAGTGGTGTATCCTACAACCACGTTATTGTCATTAATTGCAGTAGCCACTGATGCGAGCCACGAGGTTTCACTATGATCCATCAAATCTACGGTCCGACCATTAATATAGGCGGTGGCAACGTTAAATAAATTCTCAACCTCTTCATCATTATCACGAAATGCTACCGAGCGCCCCACCACAATATTATTGTTGTTAACATCGAGTGCAACAGAATTATACGCATTAAGGTTATCGGATGATAAACGCTCCGCTAAAATACCCAATTCAGTTCGGTTAATTAAATGACCATTAACATACTCCCACTGGACAGCGCGTAGATCATATTCGGTTGCGGCAATGGCTACATCAGAATACGAAAACCCCTGAGTACATACAGCCAACGGAATAGTACCTTCAAGCAAGTTTAAACAGTTAGACTCCAACGCTGTTAAATCATCAGGAATTACTGCGACACTCTCGTAACCGACCACGACATTGCTGTCATTTATTGCAGTAAAACCGCTTTGACCACCGTAGGTAGAAAACTCAGGCGTAAATGTGTATGTGTTACCATTATCAACGATATAACCACGCTGCTTATACTCAAAGGCATAAAACGGGTTGTCTCTGTCGTCATTAGTGTCGCTTTGATCGGGATCGTCTATTTCGTAGGCCACAGAGCTCGTGGTGCCAACAATAATATCGTCATCATTAACATCATAAACATAGCTTTGTGCGGTCAGATTATCACCTAACGTGTCCACCGAAATTGATTCTTCAAATAGTGACAATAAGCTTGGTATTGAATCCGAGTCAAAGGTAAAAACAAGGTTCATGGAAACGGGTAGTGTTTTAACCGCATCATAATCAGTGCTGTCCGCCGCTGCTAATAAAACATAAGTGGAATTCTCTTCAATTAAGCCTTGGTCTGTTTCCGATAACTCAATAGAAAACGTACCTGAGGCACCGCCGACTAACAACCCATTATCGTTCGCAGAGACACCAAAGCCACTACGACTGCCGGCTAACGTACCGTGGATATTTAGCAATTCATCCATATTTTCGATTTGATAAACAACAGAATTTGCATTAAAAGATGCGGCTAAGCTAGCAGCGACTAAGGTAAGTTGTAACTTATTTTTCATTATTTTTCCTGCTAAGTGCATGATTCACAATCGCACTTGGTAGAGACAAAATATCGCTGGATAATTATCGTTACCACTAGCGATATTCAACGGGTAGCTCTGAGACACCAACAAATCGCTCATTGTGTAGAAACAACCAATTCGATAAATGACACACCATTACAGACTGAGAATAATGAAAAAGGTTCAGCAGATGTTCGACCTTTACGTATATTTACTTAAGCTTATTCAGCCTATCTTTTACAACGTTCGTCATAACAGCGAAGTCAATATAGTGATATTTCGATCGAGGGTTCATCTGACACACCCAGCCTGTCGAAATATTTTACAAATAAAGGATCCACGAACGTAATTTTACAATAACACACTGATTCAAATTGATTTAAATTTATTGGCACAAATATCGCGTAACAACAGCCGGGTACAATAAAATGCCGAGTGACAGGTTGTCAACTTGAAAAAGGAAAGGAATATGAAATCTAAATTTGTAAAAATTGCGCTAATGAGTGCGGCATTATCCGCAAGTGCGCTTTTTAATGTCGCAAACGCGGGATTAATTACAGCCAACGGCAGTATTGACACGGGAACGGAAGTCGATGTCTGGTCTATCGAAGTAATAACTAGTGGGGACTTCACGTTTGATGTTTTAGCGTATGAAAACCCTAGTGATGACTTTTTTAACAACGGTATCGACAATGACCATCTTGATAGTTACATCTATTTATTTGCGACCGACTTAAACGGTGCATTAATGGGTCGTGATGATGATGGCGGTTTAGGAACCGACGGTTCGACTCATGGATATGACAGCTTAATGAACGTTACATTGACTTCAGGTTCTTATGTCCTCGCGATAGGTGACTACCGTCTAACTGAAACAGAAGCGCGCGCAGCGTTTAATGGCGATAATGCTAGTGATATGAACAATGGACAATATGCTATGTCAGTTTCGTCGGATGCTGATTTTACAATAGAGGGAGCGACCGCACCAACTAGCGTGCCGGAGCCTTCTACTATTGCAATGTTTGCATTAGGCTTGATGGGATTGTTTTCTCGAAAATTGAAAAAATAGTAACAGTTTCTCAGAATAAAGAGAATAGTACTCAGCGATTTATCACTATTATTAAGGGAAGCAATAAATTAGCGTCCCTTAATAATTAATGTTTACTTGGCATCATTAATAGCCCGAAGCTAAGAAAAATACTGTTGCTTCATTTCTATTATGAACATCAATTTTAATGAATAAATTTTTCAAGTGAAACTTTATGGTGTTTTCTGAAATTCCAAGGCTCCCAGCCATTTGTTTATTGCTTTTCCCTTGAATGAGCAGCGGAATAAGTTGCTGTTCACGATGAGATAGCCCCAATGGCGTTACATTGGATTGAGTGCTCGCTTTGAAACCTCGTAATACCTCATTAATCAGATCCTCTTGCGCTGAACTTATCGATAACAGATCTCGCTGTTGCTTAAATTTCATCAATAAAGATTCAATGTTTGCGGGCACTTCAAAGAAAACCTGTTTTATTTTATATGTGACACACTCTTGACAAACTTGATGGAGAATCTTAAAAGATTTATTCATTTTTTCTATCGACGAGTACGCGAGTGCCTGGATAATTTGAGCTTTAACGGTGTAGATAACTTGTTTGCTTGCGACGCTAATTTTTAATAATTTGTCGGTATGAAAAAGCGCTTTGTTTGATGCGTTCTTCTGTAAGAAGTAGATTGCTTGAATCGCATGATACTCTTCTTTTACTTTCCACAAGTAGTGCTCTTCCTGCCAATATTTTTCTCTGATAATCTTATTATTTAATTGATTAAACAGCTCACCATCCCCAAAATTGTATGCAACTTTAAGGGCTAGCACGTCTAATAGCATTTCGAGTCGCCACAACTTCCGTTTATTCACTATTTTTTGACCGCGTAAAATATAATCATCACAAGCGGATTTATCATTTTCTGCCAACGCCAAACTGATCGCAAGTTTGAAGGTTACCGCATAAATATCATACCAACAGTCTCTCAACTCTAACGCTGTAATACCTTGCTCTAATAAATGTTTAGCCTTATCAAGATAGCCCATTTGATAATGAATTTCGGCAGTTAAACACATTGCCATCGACTGTAATCCGCTGTCCATACCTAGGTGTTCTTCAGCCAAATGACTAGCATTGTCAAATAAAACCAAAGCGCGTTCTAAATGACCACGATAAGCCAGGCTCTGACCGTGATGCAGCGTAATGTAATTGACCCCAACCCAACAGTTCGCCAACTGCATTTCACGACTACACTCAACGGCAGTTTGTTCAGCTAGCTCAAATTGCGCTGTATGATTGTATATCAACGCCTCGAGTGCAAGTAAGGTTCCTCTGGCTAAATGGTCTTTAATTACCAAAGACTCGATAGCGCCTCTAATATTTGATAATTCATCGGCTTCTATAATTTGATCGAGATAAATTTTCACGAGAAACTTTATGATCAAAAAATCTCGTTCGCTTGCATCAGAGTCATGGCCAGAATCAATGCAATCTTGATGAATAAGTGATGCTATTTGATATTGTTCTTCGGCAAGAACGACCTCGCCAAGCTTGAGATTAAAATAGCATTGCAGCAAGCCAAGCGTCGGCGATTGAGTAATGTCTTTTTTGCAAAAATGACTTAATAGTGATTCAACATAGCCAATACCCTTACTCATGATCATTTCCCAACCACCAGCATTGGCGATTAACTGGATTGCCTGCTTGATGTTTTTTGCTCTGACACATTGACTAACCGCTTCGCTTAAGTGATTTTTATCTGCGAACCATAATGCAGCTTTGCTGCGGAGCGAGTTACATTCACTCTCTCCGACCCTCATCACAAACGTTTGTTGCAAGAAATCTGAGAATAAATGGTGGTATCGAAATGACGTATTATCTTGATCTAAAGAAATAACGAGCGACTGATGTTGGTTAATGATTGAAATGATGTCGGCGCCATTCGTGATGTCACAGACATTATTGGCCAATTCAATATCAAAGCGGTCGAGAAAGGACGTTTTTAATAAAAAACTTTGCGTAGGCAGGTCAAATTTTCCAAAAACTTGCTCATTCATGTAGTTAGACAAGGTATCAATATTGTTTGTTAATACACTCGTCGGGTCTGTGTCGGGATTTTTCTGATACCACAACCGTAATAGCTGCAACGCTACCGGCCAGCCTTCTGTTTGCTGGTATAACAAATTCAATTGATGTTGGGTAACGAATTCACTTAACAGACAGTCGGTTTCAGCTACCGAAAATTTTAACTCATTGGCGGTAAGGCTAAACACCAGCCCTTGGGCATAAAGTGGACTTAGCGCCAACGCAGGTTGCACTCTACTCGTAATTATTAAGTGGAACTGCGCGGGACAATAGTGGAGGAGCCGTTCAATGAAGGCTAAAATTGCTGGCTCAGAAATAAAATGAAAATCATCAAATAGCATATAAATTTGATGGTCACACTTAACAATTATGTTCAAAATATCTTGGCTTAAGTTAACTAAGTCAGCGTTAGCCGAGCTATTATTAGCTCGCGCGATTAAGCTCTTGTCAGCAACATTAATATATACCAATGCATGGCAAAACAGACTAAAAAATTGATTGGCTTCATTATCTGATGCGTCCAGCGCGATCCAAACCGTTTTGTTACTCATCACCTTATTGAGGGATTTCATATACTGCGACATTAACGTCGATTTACCAAAGCCGGCAGGGCTCACGACAGTGGTCAACGCTACCTGCTGGTTAATCGTTAGATGATTTAATAAATCACTACGAGTCGTCAATTTCACCCGTTGCTCAGGTATACGAAATTTTTGCTCTAAAATGGATAACGGTTGAAATGGCTGCAAGCTTCCCCCTATTTGTTTAGACATTATATTAGTCCATTAATCATACTCTTAAAGTATAGCTTTTATTGCTTTATATAACCTACCTCTTTGGGTAGGCCGCTAGTTTTTTAGGCTTAACCTACTCTTTATGTCGATTGAAGCAACGCTACTTCCCGCCCTATGCTTACGTTGAACAAACCAATCACCACTGCCGTTGATATGAATTAAGCATGGCAACGGAAATGGTTGAATACTTCAACCACAACTATTGGGGAACGAGATGGCTTTAAAACAGATTAATCCAAAAATATCAGTGTGCTCATTCGCGGTAGCTAGTGCATTGATGCTGCCCGCGTCAATCGCTGCTGAGGCACCAAAAGAAAAACAACAAATTGCAGAAATTGAAGTTATACAGGTCACCTCTAGGCTTCGTAAAGAAAGCATTCAAAACGTACCTATCGCAATCACTGTATTTTCAGAACAAGAAATAGAGGATATGGGCATTGAGCGAGCGGGCGATTTCATTGCCATGACTCCAAATATGACCATGGTAGAAGCACAAAACGCAGGGACCAGCTTTATTACCATTCGCGGCTTATCTCAAGTGAGAAATGGTGAATCGCCGGTTGCGGTTTCAGTTGATGGGGTGCTACAAATTAGCCCCAACCAATTTAATCAAGACTTGTTTGATATCGCTCAAATTGAGGTATTAAAAGGCCCTCAAGGCGCACTCTATGGCCGCAATGCTATTGGCGGCGCAATAAACATTACCACCAAGATGCCGACAGAGGAACCATCTGGCTATATTGAAGCAGATGCAGGAAATGGCGGTTTGAAATCGTTAACGGGCGCGATCAGTGGCGCCATTTCAGATCACTTTCTGTATCGCGTAACTGCGTCACACAAAGAGTTTGATGGCTTAATCGATAACGTATATTTAGACAGAACTGTCGATTTCAGCAAAGACTCGAATATCCGAGGGCGCTTTATTTGGCACGCAACAGACGACTTTACTGCAGATCTTAGGTTATCGACCGGAAAAACAGAAAGTGGCGCCGTTAATTATGTCTACCAGCCACTTTTTGGTATCAATGATGCCAACAATGCTAGCGTCGAAATTGAAGCCAACAACCTCGGCTACAATGAACGAGATGTTTCATCTTTTGCCTTAAAATTAGACTGGGAGCTCGCGCTAGGAACATTCTCTTTTATTACTGCGACAGACACCCTAAAAGAGATTTTCGGTGGCGATCAGTTCCCCTACTCTCGTGCCAACTCAGCCAATTCTCCGTTCGGTGAAAATGTGTTTGATGGCACCCAAACACAATATTTAGACGTAGATGCTAGTAGTTACGAGCTGCGTTTAACATCACCAAGTGATCAAGATTTCCGCTGGATAGCCGGGGTCTATCACTTACAAACTAACCGCTATCTGTCAGCCACCACGGGCCTCGATTTAGGCACTGGTCTGCCGGTGATTAGAAGAGAGCCGCTAGGCGATAATTCAGTCAGTCCTACCTTAACTTTTGCAGCTGATGATAATGACAACCGTGCTTATGCTGTGTTTACTCAATTTAACTACAGCTTTGCACCGAACCAAGAATTAACGGTTGCAGGCCGCTTTGATGTTGACAAACGCGAACAAAAAAACCGCGCGCCGCTCCAGTTTGATGGTAACTCAGGTCAAATTAGACGTGCTGAATTTAAAAAATTCCAACCAAAAGTTTCCTACTCATACACCGGATTGGACAACATATCTCTATACGCTACTTATTCAGAGGGGTTTCGTAGCGGTGGCTTTAATCAAAATGGTGTTGGCGCGCTAGCTAGTACGGTTGGAGTCATCGGGGTAACAGATTTATACCAAGCGGAAGAAACCACTAACGTTGAATTCGGGATTAAAGCGCTTTATCCCAAAAAATCGACTCGTTTTAATGCCGCAATCTTTAATACCACGATCAAAAATCAGCATTATTTTCTCTTTGTTGGCGCGCTTGGTGCTCAAGTACTCACTAACATCGATGAAGTGAAATTAATTGGCGGCGAATTCGATTTTAAAACCGCAATCACAGCTAATCTCGATTTTTATGGCGGTGTAGGTATCACCGATAGTGAGATAAACCAATTTGTCTTAAGCCCCGATGATGCTGGCAATAAAGCACCTTACGTACCGGACTACACCGTGAACCTTGGGTTGCAATACAACATGGAATTAATTTCTGGTTGGCAAACCATGGTCACGCTAGATGCTGAGCGTCGTGGGCAACAATACTGGGATACATCCAATAGCACCGCTAGAGAAGCGATTGATTTACTCAATAGTCGCATCGGATTCAATAGCGATGATGGCCAATGGAGTGTTAATTTTTGGGCCAAGAATCTATTGGACGAAAAATACAATGCAGAATGGGTACTCGGTGGGTTCGCGCACCCTGCGACGTCTAGAACCTTTGGAATTGAACTGCGATGGGCAATGGAATGAATATGGTTAACAACCATCCAGAACCTGCTTTGGCGCTTGCGCTAAAGCAAGGGACTGCAAGTGATCTGCACTACGGGTTACATCAAGAACTGGGTAAACACTTTAACATCAAGTTACTTACGTTCACCAAAATAAATATGACGCAGCGTAAAGCCAAACGCTTATATAGCTCCGATGCCAAAAACTATGCAATTGGTGGCTTCAAACCAATTGAAATTAATGCATGGACAACATGCGTCATAGAACAACAACAGGCCTTTGTTGCTCATCAGTACAGTGAACTGGCCAAAGTGTTTTTTGATCATCAATTGATTGCGGACCTAAAGCTTGGCTCAGTCATTAACTGGCCGGTCATTGTTCACTCAGAAGTCATCGGCACGGTCAATTTGTTAGCTGAAGAAGGCGCTTATCTCAATGCTGACTTGTCGGTGTTGGAAAAACTAACACCGTGGCTTGCCATCCCGTTTTTAATAGATTTAATAAGGAAAAATTATGACTGAACGAATTTTTGTTGCCACCGATGTTGGTGGCACATTTACCGATATCGTCTGTTTTAGCGAAGATATAGACTCCGGTATTCAACAGCTTAAGACGGCCAAGAGCGATACCACGCCACCAAACTTTGAACAAGGAGTGTTAAGCGTCATGGCAAAGGCCAAGGTTAATGCCAAAGACGTAGATATCATGGCTCATGGCACAACCGTGGTTATTAACGCCCTAACAGAACGTAAGGGCGCCGTTACAGCATTGATCACCACTGACGGCTTTCGGGACATCTTAGAGATTGGGCGAGGTAATCGACCTGACTTTTTCAACCTAAACTATCAAAAACCAGAACCTTACGTCCCACGTTATTTACGTTTTCAAATTGCCGAACGCATCGATTATCAAGGTAAAATTGAGAGCGCGCTCAATTTAGATGCCCTACCCGGCATCTTAAAAACGATGAAACAAGAAGGCGTAGAGGCAATAGCCATTTGTTTGCTAAACGCCTATATAAATCCCTGTCATGAAGAAGCGATTGCGGCTGCAATTCATGCTCTGTCAGCTGACTTTGAAGTTATTTGCTCACATCAAGTGTCACGCGAATGGCGTGAATATGAGCGTACCAGCACGACGGTATTATCAGCTTATGTGCAACCGATAGCGTCGCGTTATCTTGAAAACCTTCATCAAGGCCTTATTGAGCGAGACTTCACCGGCCAACTTTACGTAATGCAATCAAACTGTGGTGTTGACACGTTAAATTCTGCTAAGCAAGTCCCAATCACGATGGTTGAGTCTGGCCCTGCAAGTGGTTTTTGGGGAGCGGCGGCATTAGGCAACATCATTGGTGAAAAGAACATCATCGCCCTCGACATTGGTGGTACCACAGCAAAATGTGCGCTCATTAATGATGGTAAAGTGCCAATTAGTTCCGATTATTATATTGAGCGTAGCCAAATCTGCGCGGGTTACCCAATCATGGTACCCGTGGTCGATTTAGTCGAAATTGGCAACGGCGGCGGATCTATCGCGTGGGTCGACGACTATAGCAAACTCCATGTTGGGCCACAAAGTGCTGGCGCGTCACCTGGCCCTGTAGCCTATGGGCGTGGTGGCAATGAAGTCACCACCACCGATGCCAACTTAGCCTTAGGGCGTATTAATCCAGAATATTTCTGTGGCGGTGAAATAAAAGCGGATATGCCATCAGTTAGCAAGTCACTGAGCTCACTGGCAACGCAATTAGACCTATCATCGATAGAAGTCGCCCGTGGCATTGTGCGTATTGCCAACAATAATATGGTTAACGCACTAAAACTGGTGTCGATCAATAAGGGCCATGATCCCCGTGATTTTACAATGGTGGCGTTTGGTGGTGGCGGCGCGATGCACGCGTGTGCATTGGCGGCTGAGCTAGGAATTAAAAAGGTCATCATTCCGGCAACGGCATCAGTATTCTCTGCCTGGGGCATGTTGATGTCAGACATCCGCCGCGACCGCATTCTCACCTATTTACGTCCTTGGCAGGCGCAACATATTGACTCCATTAATCGTCAAATAGCTCAGTTGCACCACGAGTTAAATACATCGTTTATCAAAGAAGACTTACCTCAAGATAAAATCAGTTTTGTCTTATTTGGGCGATTCCGCTATCAAAACCAAGAACACTCAATAGAAGTGCCACTGCCATTAGCGATTAATGTTGATGAGATGGTTGAGATAACTGAGCTGTTTCAAAATATGTATCAAAAAGAATATACCTACCGCCTCGACACAGCTATAGAGATGGTTGGCCTCCATTTAGTCGGTAAAGCAGATATCGGTAAAATAAAAATAGCGAAGAAACAACAAACGGGACGTCTCCTAAATGAAACGATCAAAGGAGAACGTCAGGTCGATTACGCATTAGAAGGTGTGCACAACGCGGTCATTTACAATGGCGATTTGTTTGAACCACAGATGACATTCAACGGTCCAGCGATCATAGAGCAAACAGGCACCACCATCGTCGTTCACCCAGCGCATCAAGTCCGTATCGATGAATATGCCAATATCATCATCACACTCAATAACATAGGAGCTTCAAAATGAGCCAACATGATCCTATTACGCTTGAAATAATTCAAAATTCGCTACGCGCTATCAGTGACGAAATGTTCTCGACAATCCGAAAAACAGCAATGAGTCCAATTATCTATGAAGTCTTGGATATGGCTACCGCAATCATCACCCCTGACGCCGAATTAGCCAGTGCGGGCTCGGGCATACCTGCTTTTGTGGGTGCATTAGATAAATCCGTCGCTAAAGTCATTGAATTACATGGCCTTGATAACATTCATGACGGCGACATTTTCGCCACTAACGACCCTTATTACGGTGGTGTAACCCATTTAAATGACATGGTATTACTTAAACCGGTATTTTATCAAAAAAAAATTATCGCTTGGACAGCCAATATCGCCCATTGGAACGATGTCTCCGGTAAATCTCCAGGCTCAATGTCGATAGACGCCACGGAAATATTTCAAGAGGGATTAAGAGTCCCTGCGGTCCGAATGTTCGCTAACGATCAACCAATTTCTGGCGTGGTCGATATGCTCGTGTGTAACTCAAGAATGCCTGACTTTCTCAAAGGTGATATGTGGGCGCAAATTGCGGCATTACGACTTGGCGCCAAACGCATTATCGAGCTCGCCGACAAGTACGGTGTAGATACCTATCGATCGGCATTAGAGAGTTATCTAGATTTTGGTGAAAAAATGGCACGGGCCACCATCAAAAAATTACCCAATGGTTACTATAAAATTGAGGATCTGCAAGATGATGGCACCACACTCAATGTCGCGATGGAGGTTGTTGGTGATGAGCTCATTATCGATTTAACGAATGCGCCACAACAAAGTAGTGGCCCTGATAACCTATCGCGCGACGGCACGCTGTTAGGATGTCAAATGGCATTAATGGGCTTAATTGGTGATCGAAATATGGCCAACGGTGGCTGTTTCAGACCAATGGCGGTAAAAACATTAGCTGGGACAATCTACGATGTGAACGAACCCGGGGCTTGTGGGATCTATTTTGAAACGATGATCAGGCTTAATGATTTACTGTGGCGCTGTCTCGCACAACAAGTAACCGACCAATTGCCGGCAGGTAACTTCTCCTCTATTTGCGCAACGATCATGGGCGGAGTCCACCCTGACACCGGTCGTCATTATTCGATTATTGAGCCAGAAATCGGCGGGTGGGGCGCCGGCAATGGCTTTGACGGTGTCAACGCGATGTTTTGTGCATTGCATGGCGATACGTTTAACTGCCCTGCTGAAATCGCTGAAACTCGTTATGGCGTTACGGTTAGCCAAATGGCGCTAAACGATGAGGATGGCGGCGCGGGGCAATTTAGAGGGGGGAAAGGCATTGTTCTTGATTACAAAATCCGTAGCGATGACAGCTTTCTTACGTGTGCATATACTCGCTCTAACGTCGCGCCGTGGGGGCTTAACGGCGGTGAAGTGGGAACATTCAATCGCATCGAAGTAATACGCACCGACGGCAGTACAGAACGCCACGCGATGGCCACCGAGGTTAACATCAATACTGGCGACACCGTACGTGTCATCACGGCCAATGGCGCAGGATACGGTGATCCAAAACTACGCGATCGTCAATCAATAGCCAGTGACATTAAAAACGGCTACGTCACGCCACAATACGCCCAAAAAGTCTATAACTTCTCTGGAGAAGGCTAATGGATAAACCCTCTAATGACTATAGTCAGCAAAGGGTGCCAGATAACCAAACGGTATCATCAGGGCATATCGCCTTGGTGATCATTGGTGGCACCATCGCGATCCCCGCTTTTTTAATGGCAGCCCAAGTGGGCAGCAATCTTGGATTTATTAGTGCCGTAATGGTTTTTAGTTGCGGTGCCTTCATTCTAGGTTCTATGAATGCCTGCACCAGTTGGGTTGGCAGTATAACTCGACTGTCGGCGTCTAAATTAACCGAAAATGCCTTCGGATACCATGGGGCCAAATGGATTAACGGATTAATCGCCTTCACGCTTGCAGGTTGGTATGGTGTAAATTGTAAGATGTTTGGCGATGCAGCAAATACAGTATTGACCTCGTTTGATGTTCATTTACCAGTGTCACTGTATATGATAATCGGCAGCGTATTGATGTTGTGGGTCTCACTTAAGGGATTTAAAGGTATCGACAAACTCGCGTTATGGTTAGTACCGCTGATGATTATATTTATTTTCTACGCCGCAACGTTAGCGATAGACTCACCAAATGTTGATGCGCTATGGGTAACGAAGAGTCAGATGTCATTTTCATCAGCTATTTCAGCCGTCGTCGGCGCTTACATAGTAGGCGTTGTCATCCAACCCGATTACAGTCGTTTCGCTAAAAGCCCCGCCGGTGCCTCCATTTCTGCAGGGTTGGCATTACTGGTCGCTTTTCCAATAGTGCTGGTTCTTACGAGTATCCCTGCGATCATTAGTGGCCAATCAAACCTTATTTTGGTGATGGTAGGTATCGGTATTGGCGCCCCAGCATTCTTTCTATTACTTCTATCGTCATGGTCTTCCAACGTACTGAGCCTGTATTCATCAAGCTTGTCGATAAACACGATTGCACCAACGTTTACCTTAAGAAATATCACCATTTTCATTGGGTTGATCGGAACCGTCATTGCGTTTGGCGATGTTCAAAAGTACTTCATCGACTTTCTCATCGTACTCGGTATTGCCATTCCGCCAGTGGGCGCCATTTATTGCCTAAATTTTTGGCTTAACGAAGGCAAAACCTTAACTATCAAAAATCATCATTGGCCCGCAATAACCGCTTGGTTGGCTGGCTGTATCCTCGGTTTTCTAAGTTATCAAAACGTTTTTACAGTGACTCAAGTGCCCAGTCTAGATTCAATCTTAATTTCACTTACTTTCTATATGCTACTTCGCAAAAACCGATTACTTGATTCTGCCAAGTTGACCAAGTCAAATTAACAATAGGATAAACCACAATGAACGGAATAAAACTTAGATGGCTTAATCCGATTAGCCTCCCCCATTATGACGAACCGATGGGTGAAATAATCAGAAGCATTGTCAGCCCCAATACCCAAGTAGAAGTTGTTTCGCTAGATAACCCTATAAAGATGGACAACCTTGAGTATCGTTACTACGAATCTTTGGTCTGGGGAGACATTGCGAGAGTTGCCTATGACGCTGACAATTGCGGTGTTGATGCCATGATCATTGGCTGCTTCTACGATCCAGCACTCGAAGATTGTCGCGAAATTTGTCAACACACCATCGTTGTCGCGCCATGCCAAGCAAGCATGCAATTAGCTGCAAACTTAGCCAATAAATTTTCGGTCATTGTCGGACAGGAAAAATGGATAGAACAAATGACAGAACGTGCTCACAGCTATGGTTTTGAACACTATTTGGCGTCGATGCGCTCTGTCGATATCGCTGCAAATTCGTTGCAATGTGACACACAATATACCACAAAATGCATCATTAAAGAGGGTCGAAAAGCGATGGAGGAGGATCATGCCGAAGCACTAATTCTTGGCTGTACTTGTAACTTCGGTCTTGCCGAAAAGGTTCAAGATATCCTAGGGATACCCGTTATCGATCCATTACTGGCCGCAGTAACCATGGCTGAAAACCTTGCTAACCTAAAACAGAACTTTGCCATAAAGCCGAGTAACAAATGGAGTTCGCAAGCGCCCCCCGTCGCAGAAATGGCTAAGTTTCAATTGGACACCTACCCTGCCCCGATTGGCAACCGAGTATTTTTCTAGTTTAGGGCTACATCGATGCAGCTACAGCATACCTGTAGCTTACGATACAAACGAACAGGACAACGACATGACAATAGGTATTGGCGGACAATCGACGGTGCAGGCACTAGCAAAGTTAACGAATATGCGCGAAAACATTGCTCCTATTACAGCGGTTGAGTATCAAAAACGACTAAATAACGTACAGCAGTTGATGAAAAACAACAATATTTCGGCATTATTTATAACGCCAGGTAGCAACCTAATCTACTTTGTAGGCATCAATCTGATGTGCACCGAACGATTAACCGGCGTTATTTTAACGGTGACTGGCCAACTCACCTATATCGTGCCACATTTTGAATTAGACAGCTTTCGCGAGCACCTAATACTGCAAGGTGCAATCGCAACATGGCAAGAACATCAAGATCCAGTGGGATTAGTAATCAACGAGATTAATAATAATCTGTTAATCAATAACAATTCATCATTGGGCACTCCAAACCGCACAAAAGTCGCCATTTGTGGCTCAACATCCTTTACCACGGTTAATAAATTCATTAGTGGTTATCCCGACATTAATGTCGTCTGCGCTGATGAAATCACAACGACATGTCGCCAAATAAAGTCAACGGCAGAGATTGCGATAATCAAAACTGTGATGGCCATGACGTTAGCCGTACAACAGGCGGCCGCAAGTGTCCTTTATGAAGGGATAAGCAGCGAAGAAGTCGTTGATTTTATCGATAAGGCCCATAAAAAGGTGGGCGCAACAGGCTCATATTTCTGCTTAGTGTTGTTTGCACAAGCGTCAGCCCTGCCGCATGGCATTAAAGGATGGCAAACCCTAGCGCTAAACGACATGGTATTAATAGACACGGGTTGTAAATTGATGGGTTACACCTCAGATATTACACGGAGCTACGTTTACGGTAAGCCTAATGAGCATCAACGACGCGTCTGGAATGCAGAGAAAGCAGCGCAGGCAGCAGCATTTTCAGCGGCCAAACTATCTAACACCTGTGAATACGTCGATCAAAAAACCCGAGTATCGCTCGCTAAGAGCGGCTTTAGCGAAGACTATGAACTGCGTGGGCTACCACACAGAACGGGGCATGGGATCGGCATTGATATCCACGAATCGCCCTACCTAGTTGGTGGTGATAAAACCAGGCTTGCAGCAGGGATGTGTTTTAGTAACGAACCCACAATCTGCGTCCCTGGAAAATTTGGCATCCGCTTAGAAGACCATTTCTATATGACGAAAACCGGCCCCAAATGGTTTACAAGCCAAAGTCTGAGCATTGAAGAACCATTTGGGGTTGGCGAATAAATCGTTACTTTTCTCGAATTCTAGAAAGTAAAAAAGGCGCCAACAATTTCATGTTAGCGCCTTTATCTATGAAGATCCCATAAAGGCATATCAGCAGACAATTGTTATGATTTAATTAACGATAGTTGATGTAAACCATGAAGGTCTTATCAATCTATTCCATGGCTAAAATTTAGAATATACAACTTTACTGCGTTGGTCTCTTTTTTGGTTTTTAGGGATTTCAAACACGGTTAATCCACCTTGACGTAACCCTCCAAACACAAAGGAATCAATATGCTTTTGAAATTCCTTTGCTTCCCAATTACTGGTGATGATTGTCGGACGATTATTATTGACTCTGGTTCTAATAATCTCCCCTAATTCGCCAATTTGGCCATCGAAAAGTTCTCGTTCTGCAGCACCAACTTCGTCAATAAACAAGATGTCGGCTTTTAATGCCCTATTTCGTGTCGCCTCCGCTAACTTGGGGTCTTCTTTATGCTTCCACAAATCCCGAATTAATACATTAAATTGCTTAGCAAGACCAACGCCACCTATCTCATTGGTAAAGTGATTTACGATTGCGCAAGCTAAGTGAGTTTTTCCTGAGCCATACTCACCACATATCAGTAGGTTTAACGATGAGCTTTTATCAATAACCTTGAGGCCTTCAATATAATTACCAGCTTGTTCAACAAGACGAGCTTGCCATTCTTCGTCAGCATGAAAATTTGAAAACGTATGTGCAGCTAACGCAACGTCTGACTCTCTCATCATCGCAGCCATGTAATTGGTCTTTGTCTCATTGGCGATTCTTTTGCTATCGACTTCAGCCTGGTCATTCTGCCACGCTCTGTATTCTTCCACGCTAGAAAAAGCGGGTTTTATATGCTGGGGCCCAACTCGTTTTAATAACTTAGTCCGCATTTTGTCCATGTCGAGTTTCATTTTTTTCATGTTATATCCCAAATATCAGTGTCAAAGCCACCCGAGTTAGAGTCCATATTCTTTTTTTCTCTTCGTTCACTTCTCGGTACTTTGTCCGACTCAAAACGCTTTTTAGAAATTAAGAAATCTTTTTGATAGCCCTTAGATCGAGCTACCCATTTGCGCCATAGTCCAAGCCATTCATTTTTCGTTTTTATATTTACGTTATGAATCGGTGATTTATTAGCAATATAATGACCTGTAAAGTTGTGCCATTCTGCCTGTACATCACCATTATAGCCAACTAAATCAGCGATACGGCTCAGCTCATAATCAAACGTTAATCGCTCTACCTCATATAACAGCGAACTTGTGGTCACGGGTTGCGTTGGAACGGCGTTCGTCACTGTTTCTTCTGCCGGCGGGTTTGACTGTCTAAAATCAACGATATCATCCCCTTTCTTAAAGGCACACGCTTGGCATAAGGTTTGTAAATTTTCCTTAGAATTAGCACCACCTTTCGCAAGCGGGATAATATGGTTGAGCGCAATGTTTTCAACGACATAACAAGATAGACATTTAAAACCATCTCGGTTATACACTAAATGTTTCTGTTTTAACGTTAATTTATCAATCTCTAGTTGACTCAAATTTACTTCAGGAGTTTGAGCTACAATTAAGCCTTTTTCATCGACGGTTATCATTAAGTTTTGTGACCGAAGATAATCTGCACCATTAAATCTGTAGACATCATAACTTGAATTATCTTCATTCGAATTCACTTGCGTAACTAAGCCAGACTCAACAAAACTAGCCATTGTTTTTCTAAATGAGGCCGCGGACAACCCAGCGCTAGTTGCCAAGAAACGTTTATTGAGCTTGAATTCATTTTCAACGTCACAAATTTCTGCAATTGAGATTAATAAAGATTTTTCTTTCGCTGGGAGGGTAATTAACGAAGCTAAAAATGTTGCTTGTAATGACATAGGAATCTGCTCTTACATGATAAATAAAATATCTGACAATAATTTGTAATTAAAATATTAAACAGTACTTTATACGATTAAGCTAATTTTAGCATATTCACTGTCTAGTATCATCACCGGTCTACCATATGACTTTGTTCTTTGGATATCTCAAGCTCCTTGATATCAATATAATAATCGCACCCGATTCGTGGACAATACCACTGTCATTAAATAAGTAGTCTTGTTGCGCGTAGGAAACACAGAATAGTAGGAGACAATTCATGCCAATAGATTTACTTTTTGTTTTTGGGCACAGAGATGGGGATTTAACCCTAGTTCAGGCGTTGAAATAAACCGTTGCTTTTACCACGTCCTAGAAAGCAAAAAAGGCGCTAAAAAATTAATGTTAACGGGCTTTTCTATATTAAGTGGCACAGAGACAGGGATTTGAACTCTAGTTCAGGCGTTGAAATAAACCGTTGCTTTTACCACGTCCGAGAAAGAAAAAAAGGCGCTAACAAATTAATGTTAGCGCCTTTTTCTAATAAGTGGCACAGAGATAGGGATTTAACCCTAGTTCAGGCGCTGAAAAAAAACCGTCGCTTTCACAGTCTGACAGAAAGCAAAAAGCCCGCTAACAAGTTAATGTTAACGGGCTTTTCTATATATAAGTGGCACAGAGATAGGGATTTGAACCCTAGTTCAGGCGTTGAAATAAACCGTTTCTTTTACCACGTCCGAGAAAGCAAAAAACCCGCTAACAAGTTAATGTTAACGGGTTTTTCTATATATAAGTGGCGGAGAGATAGGGATTTGAACCCTATCCTTTCGACCAAAACAAAAAATAAATCATTAATTTTCAGCTATTAATCTAGAGAAAATCAAACCAAAGTTGGCAATTGGTTAATACAATTGACTATGCTTAAAAATCGTACACAAGTCAACAAAAATCACAATTGTAGCAGACAAATATATTCTCACTTATTCAGGTTTCACAATACCAAATATAAAATTTTGAAAAATCTATAAGAGTCGGTAGCTAATGTCAGTAGACCAATCCTCGCTGTTATTGACGAGTAGCGTATTTTCTAGGGCTTTTAGCTGCTCTAATTGCTCAAATATATCACTAGAGAAATTAAATTTAGTACTGTAACTACTTCCTGAACTCAATTGCCAATAACCTAAACCTTGATCAAGTCTTATCGTAAGTTGCTTACCAGAACTAAACTCTAAAACGAGCTTTCGGCGATGAGCAATTTTAGATCTTTCTGTATGTATAACGATAGATGGTTTTACTTTAGATTTGAATGCTATCCACATTTCATACGCTTCATGACAGTCATCAAAGTTTTGCCAGTCATGGTGGAGTAAATAACCAGAACGTTCTTTAGTGTTAAACAACATATCAATTTCAATCTCGGGCTGTATTGTTGAAGCACTGCAAATAAAACTAACCACCTGAGTAATAAGCAGTAACGAACTAGGGCTTTGAAGATAGCGATCGCTATAATGAATACTTAATAATTCATCATGCTTTAACAATTCAATTAACGTCGGTTCTTGCGCTAAAATCTCCTTCCAAAATTCATGACCAAACGTTGCTGCTTTACCATTAAATTGATTAGTGATCTCTAAGTTGTTATTAACATTTTTACTCGAGCCCCAATCAATCCGAGTGAGCTCTACTAAACATTCGGCCTTCAGCGTATCACTTGAGACCACCACACCATCAGCTTTATGCCAGTGAGCGCCGGGGCAGCTAGCTTGACTATTTTTAGTGGCCAACGTTAGTATCCTAGACTTCCCTGATAATTGAACCACTATCTCCTTTTTACTTGGCTTACCCGTATAGAAGCTAGCACCTAAGTTTCTAAACAATCTCAGTTCATCAACTAACTCATCGGATAACTCAACATCTGGCAGCACAATGTTTACCGATTTTTCATCCTGAGTTAAATAGCCAATAATCGATTTTTTAAACGCCGGGGCTGTTAAATCCCATTCTGTAATATCATCATTAAGCCAAATCGTTAGAGAATCATAACCATGATCAAGCTGGTATCTAATCATTTGAGCTATCGAACCCGGATAATACTTGCCATTATCTAGAATGGTTAATGCTTCTGATGAGCCATTAAAATTGATAAAATCAGCACCGAGCCAATTTAGCGCAGCGACTCGATCTAATTTATCAACATCATGACGAGAGTCTGACTCTAATAAACAATCACCACAGCTACTTTGGCATTTGCTACAACCTAATTTTTTAACCATAAGATCAATCAGAATTTGAATATATTGAGGTGCTGAACTAGCAAAACCGGCACCGCCACTAATAACATCAAACAGCTGAATAACCATCGCGGTTTCACCTTCATTAACAATAGCTGGACGACAAGCATAACCTAATTCAGAAATAGAAATACCAAGTGTTTCAGCTAATGCACCTCGTAGTGCAACCGCTAAGGTGGTTGCTATTACCAATCCTTGCTCTTTATCATCCTGAATATATTCATTGGTTTTAGGATGTTTTAAGACCAATTCAAACACATCTGTTTTAGCATGGCTGCCTAAATGAACCCCCTGCATTAAGGTACCAGCGCCATCACATTCTTTATGACCAAAGCCATCTTTATCTTTCTTGCCTGGCTTTAAAGGTCTGTGTGATTTGCTCGGGTTAAAATCTTTCGGATATTCGCCGTTGATGTCGAGTGATTCAGCTCGACCACAGGTCATACACAATGCATAACCTTGCCCAACAGCGCCAGATGAATGGTTAAACACACTTCCGTTAGCACTGGCTAGCATATACCCCATATTTTCATTAGGTAAGCTTACCTTCTGGGCATCGGCGACAGAAACCCAAGCTGGCTCAACGGGGATATAACTTTGAGCTGATATATCATTTGACGGTGAGGAATAAAAGTCAGTCACAAAGCCTGTTGGTTGCAGTACTTTACGCTGATTTTTCAATTTTATTACACTTAAACACACAGGATTATCACAATGAACGTTGTCTTGATTTACAGCCACGCTATCCATGTAACCCGTTTGGCCGCAACAGTCACAGCGCCATGCCAAATCAAATTTTTGGGCTTCTTTGGCATCGCTATCTGCAATGTTATGCCAATTTAACGATACCCCACCGGAACGGAAAACTCGTCCATCCAAGACTATTTCAGCGCCAGGGGCATATTCTCGAATCGCGATAGCCAAATTACGACTAGGCAAGCCTCGAACCCGAGATACGTTATCTTCACGTTCTTTGGTCGACCTGATACCATTGTTTTGTTCACGGATAAAATCTTCAATATTATTATTGTCAAAATTAACAACATCGGTTGGAAACCCATAGCCTGGTAGGAAAGCTTTCGATGCTAGCTCACGTAATAGATACTCTTTGCACAAACGAGAAAGTTCGATACGCAATTTATACTCGTAAGGACTGTCCTTGATTGCTTGCTCTTGTTCAAAGGTTATATACTTAAAATCTCTTAACCATGCTTCAGCCATTTTTTTAATAACATTTATCGCATTACTTCTTAAGGTGTTGGCACTATCGCCACTTAGCGCAGTCCCGCGAACTAAATGAGTAACATCATTGTCCCATTGGCTAGCATCGGTCTGGACCCATGCAATAAAATGATCACAAACTGATTGTTGCTCTGCTAAATAAAACCACTTTAAATTCAGTGAGGTTTTCTCAGTGCTAGTCGTGCCAATTTTTTCCCGTAAAAAAATAGATAACAACATCGAATTAACATGACGTTGTACTAACCGTCTTGAATTAAATGCCACATACGGAGCAGGGATGACGGTTTCAAAAGGCCATTTAGGGTTATTAAACACCTGCTGATCGTGTGGATTACCTTTACACAAAGTATATGATATCGCGCGGGATTCTTGGCTACGACCCGCTCGCCCTGCCCGTTGCAAGTAATTTGCTGGATGTGGTGGTACATTATTCATCACCACTGCACTAATCCCACCAATATCGACGCCCATCTCCATGGTTGTTGAACAATTTAAGACGTTAATCTTTCCTTGCTTAAACATCTCTTCATATTTATCTAAGCGATAAGAAGATTGTTGCGCCGAATGCTCAGCAGTTCGGTAATAAAATCCGCCTTCAATCGCCCGATCGTTAATATCGGTCCATAGATTATGCTGGCGTAAATTAACAATACTAGGCTCAACAGCGGCTTGGTTTCGAGTTAATTCTAAACCAGGTTGATAGTCAGCTTGTGTATTACCAACGTTCCAAAGTTGTGGATAGTCCACCTCAACACAATGAATATTAAGATCATCAGTAATAGTTCTTGGTAAATAGGGAGTTAATCCCTTAAACGTTGTATCAATTAACTTATTGGTGATCGGGCAAATATATACCTTTTCAACAAATGAAAAGGTCATTTTTTCACGATCTAGAGCAAACTGGTTACCATCACTGGTTAATATTTTGGTGTGTTCGGTTAAGTCATACCAAGCATGCTTTAACCAATCATTAATAATATCAGTGCCAGAAGTCGTCTTTATATCAATAGTGGTTGCAGCAATTAACAACTTCACTAAGCGGTTTTGGCCACCAGCTTTATTAACCTGCGGCCATTTTTTAACCCTGTTTTCATTTTCTTCTTTCGATTCGGGGTTTCGTAGACTCTTAGACGAAAATCGTTTACCAATCCATTTTTTCCACCCGTCATCTTCAAGTCTTAGGTACGAGTTTTCTCTGATATAGAAATCGAGTGCCACTTTCAAAAAGTCTTGCCACTCTTGCAAAGTTAAATCATAAGACTGCCACAGATCTGGAACCTTTTTAGCTTGATCTAGGCCCAAATAATTTACTTTGATTAGCCCTTGAGTTTCACAGCTGTTCTGGCGTTTTGGTCGCCGAGAAAACTCTCTAAACAGCATCATTTCAGCCAATTTAATGGCCCCGTCTGATGTGTCGAATATTTCAGGAGATAAATATTTGTTATATAATAAGATACTATCTTTAATATCTGTTCGACGAGCTAGTTTGTTAACCATTTCTAGCCATGGAATTTCGCTAATAACGACTTTTGAGGCACCATTTTCAATATCGTCGGCTTTTTTGTCTAAGTCATCAGCCATTTGCCCCATCCCCATCCCACGGAGGCCTTTAGCTTGTTTGCGCAAATCATTGGCTGACACACCTTCGTTTGGCATTTCAATAACAGGCTGGTTACTTTGCGCTTCTTTTAATATCTCAAATACTGAACCACGTAATTTTGAACGCTCAGCTTCCTGCTGCATTCTCACCGCCATTCTAGCGGTGCCCTGTCGGCTATCAGTAAAAGTAATTAAACGTCGCCCTCTTCCTGGCAGGCTTTGCGGAGTACTATTTTTTGGTGAATCTTCCTCTGGTATGAAATCTGGGCAAAATTCTAATAAAGTCGGCACTACATTCGAGACATAAAACGGTGAGCCTAATAAGGCACGACGAAATGGCAAGCTGCCATTTCCCTTTGTATGTCCGCATTTTGCGCAACTCATTTTCTCATTGATATTCTCAAAAATACGATAGCCATCTCCAGTGGTAACGCCAATTGTTTTATCCAGATTGATTGTAGTGTCAACATAATAACCATCGCGATCTTTTATTGCGGCAAATACTAAAGGCGTATTTGAATTTTCAGAACGATTCTGCAACTCAGGTTTTTTATCATCAGGATCCGTTTCTTGTTGTAAGGAGAATTCATCGCCACCACTTGAATTCCATTGCACTAACTTTCCTAATCGATCTTTACCCAGCAAGTGCGGCTCATTACATTCAAGACACGAAGCTAGCTCTAATACTGGCGCACCGCAATCACAGGTTTGACGTTGGGTAGAATAAACATAGCCAAGCGGCCAAGACTGCGCTAAATGTGTGCCTTTTTTATTAGCACATTTAGAATCGATACAACACCATAAACCATGGGTCATTCGTTGAAACAAATGGATTCTTAACTTCAAAAAAGCCTGCGAGTCAGGAGTTTTTTTTGTGCCAGTGGTTATATCTAACCAACGCAACAAACTATCATCAGCCAATAACGGTTTATTTAACCGCTCTGCCACTTTACTGTTAATTTCAGTCAATGTTTGCGGCTTATCAGCAGTCACAATGACATCACGTAGTGTAGTGGCAAATAAGGAATTAGTTAGCGCATTAAACCTCTGTGAAGAGACTTCAGGATCTTGCTCTTTCGCTATTTTAGTTTCCTCTCCCAAAGGCTCGATTTTTTCCAAGTATTCAAGTGGCTGTGGCACAAAGTCGACCGTCGTCAACTCTGGTATTACTCGCTTGCCCCCAATGACTTCAATTTGATCTATCGACACACCAGCCAGTTCTGACAAATACTTTTTTAATTGCTCGGTGGCATTTACATCAGCAATGGTTGCTGAAGTCGCAACAAATCGGACATCTTTCGCGTCAACGCCAAACGCGTGTAAAACTCGGCGTAATTGTAAAGCCAGCTCTGCAGCCTGAGAACCCACATAGGTGTGTGCTTCATCAAGCACAATCCAGCGCAGTGATTTGGCTTTTTTCGATATATCTATAATCGGTGAGTCAATTTGACGCACCAGCATATATTCTAACATCGTGCCATTAGTCACTAAAATTGGTGCCGGCTCTTTTCGCATCAATTCACGGGACAGCACTTGATTAGGACTTTTATTTTGCGCCTGTCTCACTTTGTTTTCACTGTTCTCAGTGTTGCCGTTATATAAACAATAACGAACGCCGTTATCAAAGTGCTTAGTCCAGGCATCTAAACGCTCTTGTTGAGAGTTAATCAAGGCATTTAACGGGTATAAAAATATTGCTCTAACCCCGACTAAAGGTGCCTTGTTGCTTTGGTATTCACGATACAAGTCATCAAGTACTGGCACCATGAAGCACTCTGTTTTACCCGAACCCGTACCAGAAGTAACAACAACAGATTTTTGCTTATCAGCCATCAAGGTTCGCCAGGCTTTTAGCTGATGCTTAAATGGGTTGTAATCTGCATTAAAGCGATAACGACCATTGAGTTCGCTGTCGAGCGCTTTAACAACGGCAGTAGATAACAGATTCCCGCTAAGTTCTTTAATAGTCGGTTTGGCAAACTCCCAACCAAAAGTATGTTCAAATACTGGTGAAGCTAAAAACGCATTATCAGAGCCACAATCGGCTTGCATTTGCTCACTTAAATGATTACGCAGCGCAGGGTTAGCCACCCCAAGAATACTTAAAGTTGACTCTTTGGCACGTGCAATCGATTGATTAATTAGTGATGAAAAATAGCGTGCCATTAGATATCCTTGTTAGTGTTAGAAGTTAAATATTGCGTTAAAGCGTATAAATACATCGATTCGAACCATTGACTGTCGAAATCACGCAATTGTCTTAAGTGAAATGAACTATGAATATCGTGCTTAATAACATCATCGCTTGCTACCTTGCCTGTAGCGACCGCCGCAGCAAATAATGGTAAAAATACCACTCCATTTTGAAATGATTGAAATGTCACTAGATCTAATGACAACTCTTTTTGCTCAACAAACCAAGCCTGTAGCTTAGACCCATAGCAATTTGGCCACTCGTAGTTATCAGCATGTTGTTGTAATAACGACTGATACCAAGACTTATTAATAATTTCTTGAATAATTATTGACGGATAAGGAGGAGCTATGTTTTCCCCCTTCAGACACTGTGTAAATGTATTTGAGTAAGCTGGGATTTGTATCATTAGTCGATCTATTAATTGGTCAACTTGACTATCAACATACTGCTGAGGTAAACCAGCAGCCGCAAGCCATAATCTCATTTTAGATTGGGCAGACAGCCAATCTTCAATTGGCGTAAACTCCCAAAATACAGAGAACTCGCTTTCTAATCTGCTGATGAACTCAGGACAACTTTCAAATCGAAAAACAGCCAAACATAAAGCTTTAGAATTGTTGACCAAGGCTTGCCAGACAACAAAGGTCGATAATGGAAGATGACCATAGTTATCATATAGTGATTTTAAGAACGACCAACCACTATGTTCTGGCTTATTAGCCATCTGATTGATCACTCCGGCGATAACATCGGGGTTGTGCTGTGGATGATAAACTGCCACGGCTTTTTGCAGCGAAGTAACTATCTCATTTGGCTCTAACCGAGGTGGATTTCCGACAACAAATTTAGCCCTAAAATTGACCTTAGAATCTTTTGCTGGCACTACAAGCCAAGGACCACTGTCATGAATAGCAGTCGGTAATTCAAATTCACCTGTGGCTACGCCTTCACTTTCACGACTACGTAAAGGGAATAAAATCCGTTCAGGCTGAGCTATATGCATTAGCATCGGTTTTACATTGCAAATAAGTGCGTCGCTGCGGCTAGGCAAGCTCACCACATTTTTGCCGACATCGTAGTCCATCATCGTTTTATATTTTTTAATCTTTAACGTTAAAGTGCGGCCACAACCTTTAATCGTCAATACAACAGCCACATCCAATGATGCGGTTAACGTCATCAACTCTTCAATGTTATCTTTGAGCGCATAAAGACTTAAGGTGACAGGTTTATCTGTTACCGTATATTTAGATTGATAATTAGCAAAAGCCCCTCCTGATACGCAATGATCTTTCAACGCTAGTTCCAATTGATACTTAGCAGGACGACCTATCTCTGCAAATAAATAAATGCGGCTACCTAACAAGTCATCTAGCGCCATTTCGCGTTCAATTACCTTACCTTGACTATCGTATGCAACAGCACCACGATGGGGAAATGGCAGAGTTAATAATATTGGTTCACTCAACAAGTTAACTAATACACTTAAGGTTATCTTTTCTGGTGGCGTGCCATCAACGCTAAAACGTATTTCATCAACCCCCGAGCCTTTATGTCTTTTTTGGATAATATTGTCATTGATTATTTGATAAACACAGTTTGACTGACTCTTAATTCGTAATATCCCCTCACGCGCAGAAGCACCCGCCACAAGTTCAATCTCAAAGTCTTTAGGCAACACGCCAATAGACTTTCGCAACAACGTTTGGTTATTTTGATTCTTGAGTACCACAACGTGGCGGCCATATAACTCACTTGTATTCAAACTTGCTACATTTTTCTGGCCTAAATAGATCGCAAGTGGTGCATTTGATAATTGTTGTTGGTGATCTTGCCATTGATAGCTCGGCAAGCCATAAAACACTAAGTTAGGTTTGCTATCCCACAGGGTTTCTCGACCCACTAACTCAAGTAGCTCATTACCACTGGTCAATGCACTAGCCTTAATCGCATATTGCTCACCATCTAGCGTGTTAATAACAGCTTTTCCTGATATCTTAGCTAAATTAAACTCGCGATATTTGGTTGGTAACAACTCGTGTGCGTCGTCTGATGTCACAGATGATTGAGGCGGAAGGATAACTAACAGCTCGACAGCTTTACTAGAAAAACTCGCTTGCCCAGCGTAACGCCAGTGCTGTTCATCTTCAATAAATCCAACCGGGACTTGGCCAATATCAAGCAAACTATTAGCTATCAATTTCCGATCTAATATCTGTCCTGTATGCATTGCAACTAGATATAGACCGACATCGCAATGATGGCGCTTAATCACTAAGGATTTTTTTCGCATCATCAGCTTTGTTTGTTCACCATCAAAATAAGCATGAAAAATCCCTAACGTTGCGATCGGGTGTTCACCCTCAAATATAACCAGTTCGATTCGACTCGTGCTCACCTGAGATTTAGCGAAGGAAAATACAACGCTAGCGGGTAAGTTAACCTGGGAAGATAACGAATCACTAGCCAAATTAATTAGATGACTAGCGCAAAGCTGATCTTTTTTGTTTACGCGGCGCTTAACAGCCACCGTTGCCGAACATAACAGGCCATTCAAAAAATCAGCCCCCTCTTTAGCATCAAGAGGTAACGGGAACAATTCACGCCATTTGGGGTTTTTACGATCTAAATGGGTTGCTGGATCATCCTGTTTATCCAACTCAAACACATTAACATTAGCGATTAGTTTTTCTGTCATTTGTGCAATCAAGTGAACAGATGTTTCTAACTGAAATGCCTCTGGTAAAGGTTTTACACACTCCAACACCAGTTCCGGCAGAGACTTACCTAACGCAATAGCGCGATCATGCAAGTTAAGCACGCGTTGAAATACCTGTTTGAATTGGTTGTCATTTTCTACCAACAGTTTTAGCGGTAAGCCCCCTTCACTAAACACTGAGCCCAAATAATTGTTGTTGTCATTATTGAATTGAATCACAGGGCGCTGCCAGTATCGCTCTAACCCTAATAGCACCGTACTGCGCACATCTGATGGCGACAATTCAAAGCCCAAGCTATCCCAGATCGGCTGCCATGACCACGCGCAGGTGTATTCGCGACGAAACCACTCAGCACAATACAAGGTAAATGCTGCGCACCAAGATTTCGATAGCTGATTATGCTGATATTTCAATTCACGGTTAGCCACACATTGCTTCAAACTCAAGTATTCATCTTGGATTAAATGATAGGTATACAATGGGGTGCTGTTAGGAGTTGTTAAATTTCTTTTATTCAAGAAATTTCCAAGCCAAATTTTAGGGCTAGCGATGCTAAGATCAAGTGGGGCTTTCGCTGTAATAATCAAAATCCGTTCTCTTATTAATTCAATTAATGGCCAATAAATTTGGGCGTGTCATTTTGAAGCGGTATTAACCTAGTTTAACGCTAAGCGCATCATCCATATATTTCATAAGCTTGTGATCGGCTAAGCTCGTAGTGCATTTTTTGGGAAAAACAAATCGTTTAATATCATTAATTTCAGCTTCAATTGAGAAAGGGATGACCCACAGTCTTAGCGGTGCTGATTGATCGTTTTCATTTTGATTGGAAAAATCGAAACTATGCTGAATTGGTTGGCTGAAATCGACATGGCTAGGGTAGATCAAAAATAGCTCTCCTTGCCCATTCAAATATTTGTGGCCGTAGGCGAACATTTGGTAAAAATCGCTTTGTGATAAACCATATTTGTC
>Ga0105359_10000471_pt1 | contig 33259 bp, 26 predicted proteins | sample GOMGulsemesocosm_6_FD_83659 | JGI IMG/M metagenome (GOLD analysis project Ga0105359, IMG submission 83659) | Methane-oxidizing microbial communities from mesocosms in the Gulf of Mexico - GOM8C Gulf of Mexico | ecosystem: Environmental > Aquatic > Marine > Cold seeps | place: Gulf of Mexico...
ACAAGTGGCTAACGTTGTCATGATTAAGCTTGTCGAGCCACTTACTAGTCCTAAAATGGCGTTAAGCAGGCGTTTTAACATGCCGCTCACTTCCATGATGCCGCCAAAAGCCATGGCGCAAATGATTAACCAAACCGTGTTTAATATGCTGCTCATGCCGCCGCGGCTTAGTAGTGAGTCTAGGTTCGCATCTCCCGTTGACGCTTTGTAGCCGTCAAACATGGCTATCCATAAGCCTTTAATGGCAGCAACGGCAGGAAGCAATGCATTGTCATTAATGTTGGCTACTATGTTGTCAAATTGAAACAAAAGGGCGCAAATAGCACCGGCAATAGTACCCATGATGATTGTGGGAAATGCTGGCACTTTCATGTAGGCCAAAATAAAGACCACGAGTAGGGGAAATAGTAAGTGCCAACCGATTTGATAGTTATCTTCAAGCAGGGTCAGGGTATTTTTTAAACCAAGATCGCCTTGAGTAATAGTTTCATTTAAGCCAATGACTAAGAAGATACCCAATGCGATGAGAATGCTGGGCGCGGTGGTCCAAGCCATATGCCGAATATGTTTAAAAATATCGGTGCCAGCAACGGCAGGCGCAAGGTTGGTTGTGTCCGATAAAGGTGACATTTTATCGCCAAAATAAGCACCACTTATAATAGCGCCAGCGGTAATTTCAATATTTAAATTAAGCGCACCTGCAATACCAATAAGCGCGATGCCCAAGGTGCCAGCCACCGTCCATGAGCTGCCAATGCTGATGGCGACCACAGCGCAGAGCAAACAACTCGCCGCGTAGAAATATTGCGGACTCAATATTTTCATGCCGTAGTAAATCATGCTGGGCACTGTGCCTGAGAGCAGCCAAGTGCCAATGAGCGCGCCAACCGCAAACAAAATTAAGAAGGCACCTGAGGCGCTCGCAATACTGTTGGTGATGCCTTGTTCAAGGGCAGGCCAACGATGGCCATTCTTATAGCTGATGGCTAGCGCTATGCAAGCGGCTAATATCAGCGCAATTTGATTTGCACCGTATGAACTATCCGATGAGAATAAATAGACGGAGGCTGCCAGCATCAATACCAACGCAATCAATGGAATGAGTGCGTCGAGTAAACTGGCGGATCTTGGCGTTGAAGTCATGTAAATCCTTTACAGTTGTTTGAAAGCGGCGCTTAACTGCGCAACAAAATAGTCAACATTTCGCTGGTTAAAGACAATAGGCGGCTTAATTTTTAGCACATTGTTAAAAGGGCCATCTAGACTGAGCAAAATATGCTGCTTTTTAAGTAGCTCACACAATATTTTGGCTTGTGCTGTTGCTGGAGTAAGTTGCTCATCTAACACCAATTCAACGCCAATGAATAAACCTAAGCCGCGTACATCGCCAATAATTGGATGCTCTAGTTGCAAGGCTTTAAGTTGTTGCTGAAAGTAATCACCGGTGCTTTGGGCATTGTCTTTAAGGTTATCTTGTTCGATGGCTTGCAGAACCGCATGGCCAATGGCACAAGAAACAGGGTTACCGCCAAAGGTATTAAAATATTCCATGCCTGTGATAAATGCGTCGGCCACGGCTTTGGTTGTAACAACAGCGCCCAAAGGATGGCCGTTACCAATTGGCTTACCTAAGGTAACAATATCTGGCACCACGTCTTGAGTTTCAAAGGCCCACCAGTGAGAGCCTACGCGGCCAAAACCTACTTGCACTTCGTCGGCTATACACAGGCCGCCCGCGCGGCGCACGGCTTGATAAACGGACTTTAAATAGCCGTCAGGCATAATTAAATTACCGCCAACACCTTGTAATGATTCACAAATAAAGCCACCAATTTTAGTGCCGCTCGATTGTAATTGGTCAATTTTGGCATGAACTTGTTTGGCATACGCTTCGCCTGTGGCAGCCTGCATGCCTCTAAATTCACCTCGGTAAGGGTCGGGCATTGGCACTATGTGCACCTGATCACTGGCCCCTTCGCCCCCGGGTCCATTAAATTTATAAGGACTTATTTCAATCGCCTTGTTGGTATTGCCATGATAGGCGCCGTCAACCACGATTAAATCGTCGGACTGAGTGGCGCAATGCATTAGGCGCATAGCCAGTTCATTGGCTTCGCTGCCTGAGTTTACAAACATGACGACAGACAACTCATCAGGCATTTTCTCAAGTAGAGCTTGGGAATAATCCGTGAGGTTTTGGTGCAAATAACGTGTATTGGTGTTTAGCATCGCCATTTGCTGCTGACCCGCATTAACGACATGGGGATGACAGTGACCAACATGACAAACATTGTTGACCATGTCTAAATAAGCAATGTTGTTTTCATCGAGCAAGTATTGCCCTTGGCCGCGTTCAATAATCAATGGCTGCTCGTAAGAAACACTCAGGGTTTGAAAAAGGTTATCGCGTCTTTTATCTAAAATTTGTTGATGTTGCTTGCTTGGCTGCGGCGAAAATTGGCAAAGACGTTGTAGTTCAAAACCAATGGTCTTGGCATCATAATTTAATAACGCTTCAATGGCTTGCCATGCCGGTTTTGCTGAAATTAGTAAGTAGTCATTGGTTGGATCGTCAATGATAGCCTGTGATGAATTACATACACTGGTGGCGAGTCTAGCTAGAATGAGCGGGAATAACACCCATACTTCAGTTGGCGTTAATGCCTGTTGTTGATGGTTAGCTTGGGTAATCTTCTTGATTACATCGATAGGGTCTTTTTGATCCAACAATGCATAAGTACAGGCAATGGCTAACTCGTTTATTTGATAGGTATAAACCATATCGCCAAAGTCTATTAAGCCTGAAATCTTGCTTTGGGGCGTATCACCGTTTAATAACAAATTGTAGTTGTTGATGTCATTGTGAATCACCGCTTGAGGCAGTTGATCTGCAAAAGGCGTTAGCTGGTTATCGATAATAGCAACAATTTGCTCAATTTGATTAACTTGATTTGGCGCTTTAATAAATTCAATTTTCTTGTGGATGACTTGCAAGGCGTGTTTTAGATCCCAGTCTAAAAATCGGTGGGCGCTAGGGTGCTCAAATGATGATAATTGTTGGTTTAAAAGCCCAATATTTGTACCAAGTTGCTGATAATGTTCGCCAGTAATGTCAGGGTGGTGAGCAAAGAAAATACCGTCGACATAGGTTAATAATCGCATATATCTCGGCTGACTTTGGCCATCAACTAATGTGACTATATCTTGGCCAGTTTGATCTTTTATTGGTCGGGGGAAATCGAAGGACGTTGGTGATTTTTGACTTAAAAAGTCCATTAACTGATTTTGCATTTCCAGTTCATGGAGGGGCTCGTCTGCGTTGGCTATTTTTAAAATGTATGAAAGACCGCTGCTGTCTATGAGGCGGTAATTTAAGTCGATATAACCGGGAAGCTGCTTAACTTTGACGTCGAGACCGAAATGCTCCATGACGAGGGTTTGAATGTATTGTTCGCTTGAATCTTTTCCTAATGCGCTGAATAACATAACTATTTCCTTGAAAACCAAAAAACTAACTACTTGATGTTTTGTACACTATATACACGCAAGATTACTTTGTATACTATATACCGAAATTGTTAAGGTCTTTATAATTCAAAGGCATAATCATAAGGTTACTGATAAATGCAGACACATATTTGGCTACGTGCAGAGACAAAACCCCTCGAAGAACGCATTGCTTTAACACCAAATGTTGCGAAACAACTGATGGCAGCAGGGTTTAAAGTCACAGTGGAAGAGTCGATTCAAAGTGCAATCGCAGCGGATGAATATCAAGCAATTGGTTGTGATATTGCACCAGCGCACAGCTGGCGTGAACTCAGTGATACAAGCATCATTGTGCTGGGACTAAAAGAGCTAGAAGAGCAATCTTGGCCATTAATTCATCGCCATATTCATTTTGCCCATGCTTATAAAAACCAACAAGGTTGGCAAGACGTTTTGCAACGTTTTGTGAAGGGTGATGGACAGCTTTTTGATTTAGAATACTTGGTTGATGACAATAATCGACGCGTTGCTGCATTTGGTTATTGGGCTGGATTTGCCGGAGCCGCAGTTGCACTTAAAGCCTTTGCTGGGCGAGTCAATAATCAGACGCCGATTTTGGGTCCACTGCAATCTTATAAAAATCAGCAAACCTTAGTTGATGAAATTAGTGATTTGTTGGGTAATGGCCGTGTGCCAAGCGTATTAGTGATTGGCGCAAAGGGGCGTAGTGGCCGCGGCGCTGTCGAACTGGCTAAAAAAGTAGGAGCGAATGTAACGCAGTGGGATATTGAAGAAACCCAAGTTGGCGGTCCTTTTGAAGATATTTTAGGCTTTGATGTCGTGGTTAATTGTGTGTTTGTTCAGCAACCATTACCGCCATTTGTCACCACTGAGATGCTGGCATCTAAGCAGCGCAAACTGTCGATTATTTGTGACGTTAGTTGTGATCCCTATGGTGATTACAATCCTCTGCCAATTTACGATCAATGCACCATGTTTGATAACCCGACACTGCGTATTATTGATGGTGAAAACCCATTAGATTTAATTGCGATTGACCACCTACCTTCATTGTTACCTGTTGAAAGTAGTGAAGATTTTTGTCAGCAGTTATTACCACATTTACTTCAACTCGATAATTTAAACCAAGGTGTTTGGCAACGCGCCAATGCCGTGTTTAACGATAAAATAAAGCAAATATAAAAGAGAGAATTATGAAAACAGTTCATTGGTTAGGCGCGGGGCTTTCGTCAGTTCCTGGCATTAAGAAAATTGCATTATCACAGCATCCACTTATTTTATGGAACAGAACGTTAGCTAAAGCCCAAGAAGCGGTTGAAGCGATTGATACACCAGTTACGGTAAAAGCACTGGATTGGGATGTTCTTAAAGACACCATCAGTGCAGGCGATGTTGTTGTTTCTATGTTACCAGCTACTTTTCACGTGCAAGTGGCACAGCTTTGTTTAGAGAAAAAAGCGCATTTTGTATCAAGCAGTTATATCTCACCTGAAATGCATGAACTTAATAATGCGGCGCAAGACGCTAACTTGTGTTTTGTGAATGAAGTGGGTTTAGATCCGGGTCTTGATCATTTATTAGCCCATGCACTTGTTGAAGATTATCAGTCGTCACCAGAGTTTAATAAAGACAATCAGCATTTCTTCCGCTCTTATTGTGGTGGTTTTCCGAGTGTGCCAAATGATTTCAAATATAAGTTTTCATGGTCACCGCTTGGCGTATTAAAAGCGCTTAAGTCTCCTGCCCAATGGATTCAACAAGGCGATGTAGCACAAACACCAAAACCTTGGTTAGCCCTTGGTGAATATGAAGTTTCATTGGCTAATGGTAATACTGAAACTTTTCAGGCATACCCAAACCGCGACTCTGTTCCGTTTGTGGCGCAATACGGCATGAACGATGGTTGGAATGTGCAAGAATTTGTTCGCGGTACCTTACGTTTAAATGGCTGGGCGCAAGCATGGGATAGCTTATTCACACAAGTGGATACACTTTCTGGTGATGAAGGCATGGCTAAGTTAACAGAAATTAGTGATGACTTATGGGACAAGCACCAGTATGACGAAGGTGAAGCGGATCGCGTTGTGTTATCTGTTGTGCTTGAAGTAAAAGATCCTAAAGGCGAAAAAACTGTATTTAAACAAGCCTATGGTATGGATGAAAAAGGCAACGAACATGGTTCAGCCATGGCGCGCCTAGTATCGTTAACCGTGGCCATTGCCATTGAATCTTTACTCGATGGCCAACTAGCCACCGGCGTATCAGCAGCCCCACACGATAAAGTGACAGTAGACGCATGGCTAGGCCAACTAGCTCAAATGCAAGAAGGCATATTCGTTAACGAATAATGTTTGTCCACTTAGTACTAATTACATTGATCGATGTGATTAGTATCAAGTCAAATAAAAGGCGCTGAGTTAATTCCAGCGCCTTTTATTTAAAAATATTGTGCAAAGCGTCCGCTACTATACAAACCAATTAACAGTCCTGCGGTTCCGCTGCCAAACCCTAAAACATAACCTAATTTTGAAGTCCATTGACTGCGAATTAATAAGCGCTGTGCCTCTTTGTCATGAGGTGCTCTTTTGCGTAAGTTACGCTGGCTAATGGTATTGGTTGTTCTAACCACTACTACAAGACCAATCAGAAACAGAGCATAAGTGAAGGTTGGCATTACCCAGCCATTGGTCCATTGATAGCTGGCCGCGAGCGCTAATCCACTTGCAATAATCCACAGGTTTCCTTGTCGTTTAATACGCTGTAGCGCATCGATGTCTTGTTGGTTATCAACATTTTTAATCGTTTGGTTAATGGCAAAGGTGTTGGCTAACACAGCTAAAAATGCGCCAATAACCGCGCCCCCTAAAAAGTAGAACAGCTTGCCCAGCCAATGCCCTTGGCTCACGGTAACCTTAGAAGCAATGGTTGCCGCAGCAACAGGACTTGTTGTTGTTAACGCTAACGCGATTGTTGTGGTTATGGAAACGGGCGCCGTTGCAAAAATAACCTGGCCATATTTGGCTAACACTTGTGACTTTAGCAATTGACGAACGCGCTGCAGGCGCTTTCGAACCGTGGCTTGTGTAAGTCCTAATAGCTGCGCGACGGCTTGACTGTCGTGCTCTTCACGGTAAAACAGTAAAATTATTTCTCTGCTTTCGTCTGGCAACTTATCGAGCAAGTGATTAATTACCTTGCTTTGCTGTTGGTTAATTAAGGTGGCGTCATGATCAACGTCATCTTGGCATAGTTGATCTAACAATGTTTCAATGGCTTCATCATCGCAGGCCGTTTCTCTTTTGTGCTTATTATCGCGTATAAAATTAATGGCTGTATAACGGGTTATCTGCCTGACCCATGGTAATACACTGTCATTATTTTTAAGCTCATTTAATTGCTGCCACACTTTAATAAATACCAGCTGACTAACATCATGGCTGTATTGCAGATCCCTTGTTATGGATAAGGCAATGGCGTGCACTGTGCTGTTGAGTTCATCAATAAGCTGTTTAAATGCTTGTTGATCACCAGTTTTTGCAAGCTCTACAAAGTTTGAAATGTCGGCTGTGTTATTAGGTGATTGACTCATTGGTTTTCTCCAATAAATTGTTTAATGGTACTGACTAACCAATCTGTTTGATCCCACATTAAAAAGTGTCGACCTTGGGTATTCATAATCAGTGAGGCGTTTGGTACGGCTGAAATTTGAGCTTGATATAAGGCTGCCATCGCATCATGTTGTACCTTAGTTGTGAAACCACCACTGGCACCAATCAAGAGTACAGGGTTAGTGAGCGATGACATTTTAGGACGTAAATCTGTTGTCATAACACTATAAATTGCACTGGCTGCTGTGGCGCCATCGGTTTGTTTAGCCATATCAAGAATGTCTTGATAACGAGATTTCTGATTAGTTTGAATCATTATACCTTGCTTAGTCATTGCAGCAAGTTGGGCACCGCTAGCTTGTTGATACATCGATTGTACGGCGGCCGCTTGCGGTTTTAAATCATCAACCGTTGTTGCATTGCTTCGCGTAAATACCGGGCCGATAAATGGTAAGCCATCAACGGATATCGCTCCTGCAATGTTCACGTCTTTATCCAGTGATAAATTAAAGGCCATTAAGCCGCCCATGCTGTGGCCGACAAATATTGCGTTGTTTAATTTTTTTGATTTGATGTACTGGCTTAGCTCTTGATTAATACTCTCGACAATGGTTCCGGCATTATCGCAGGCTTTATTTTTGCCAAAACCAGCGATAGACAATTGATGAACTTGATAATTTGGTGATAGGGCATCTGTCACTTCTTGCCACACACTTTGATCACTGATAAAACCGGGCATAAGCAAGATAGGGCGACCTTCACCGCTCACATCACTGTTAAGACAGCTTGCTTGAGCTGTTTGAGGCATCATAGTGCTTAATGCCATGGTGGCTGTAAAAAAGCCTGATAAAATTGATTTTTTCATAATTGCTCCGATAAATTAGTAGGTTCACTAACTAAGTCACGGAAAATTTGGAAGGTGTGACAATTATTTTCTATTTTTATTAACTTTTTGCATAAAAAAAGCCGATTGTTGTGCAATCGGCTTTGTTGATTTTTAAAAACTGCTACGGCATTCTATTTAAGTTGTTGCCATAAGTAGCTATAAACTAACGCATACATGTCGGCGCGTTGTTTATTATCAGCGGCACCAGCGTGACCACCTTCCATATTTTCATAATAATAAACGTCATGTCCTAAATCTTGCATTCTTGCGACCATCTTTCTTGCATGTCCCGGGTGAACGCGATCATCTTTAGTCGATGTTGTGAAGAATACCTTTGGATAATCTGTTTTTGCATCTAGGTTATGAAATGGAGAATAGGTTTTAATATAATCCCACATCGCCGCATCATCTGGATCGCCATATTCTGCCGACCAGCTTGCGCCTGCAAGTAGTTTGGTATAGCGCTTCATGTCTAGTAATGGCACTTGACAGACGACAGCATTATAAAGATCAGGACGACGTGTAAACGCTGCGCCCATTAATAGTCCGCCGTTACTACCGCCTTGAATACCAAGGTGAGCAGGTGAAGTGATGTTACGTGAAATCAAATCCATCGCTATGGCTTCAAAGTCTTCATACGCTTTATGGCGATTGGTTTTTAACGCCGCTTGATGCCAGCTTGGTCCGAATTCACCACCACCACGAATGTTGGCTAGAATGTAAACGCCGCCTTTTTCTAACCAATTTTTACCGCGCAGGGCGCTGTAAGATGGTTCTAATGACACTTCAAAACCGCCATAACCATAAAGTAATGTTGGGTTTTTACCATTGAGCTTGGTGTCTTTTTTCATGATGGCAAAATAAGGAACCTTGGTGCCATCTTTAGAAGTTGCCCAATATTGATTAGTCACCATGTTATCGCTGTTAAATTGCGACTTTTGCGCTTTAAGTTGCGTTAGTTTTCCACTTTCGCCATCGACTTTATAAAGGGTCGCAGGTTTGAGAAAGCTGGTGTAGGTTAAGAAGAAGTCGTCACTGCTTTCATTGGTGTTAAATACATTGATGCTGCCTTTGTCATCAATATCAACGGCTGAACTTTGCCATTGATTGTTGACGTTAGTAAAGCGTAATACTTTAGATTTTACGTTGTCGAGTACGCTCACAAGTAATGCACTTTTAGTGGCTTGCACTGAGGTGATGGCTAAACTTGGAGTCGGTCTAATCAATGTTTTGAAGTTTGCACTGCCGCCTAAAATCTTATCCATTGGCGCATAAACAACACTGCCTTGGGTGAAAGATTGGCCGTTGATTTCCCATGCACTTTTTAACTGAATGAATAAATCACCATTTAAATACGCGCTAATGCTGGCGTCTTTAGGAATAGGTAATTTAGTTTTTTTGTCATTATCTAAAATGAATACATCGCTTGAATAAAATGATGTGGCATCATAAATAACATGCACGCTATTTTTGCCATCACGCATCACAAAACCGTTGGCCGCAACCGATGATTTATCTGCTTGATAGACTTGTTTTGCACTTGAAAGAGGCGTGCCACGTTGCCAAATTTTAACAACGCCCGGATAACCCGAATCAGTCAGGCTGCCTTCACCAAAATTAGTGCCGACAAATACTGAGTTTTCATCACGCCAGCTAATCGAGTTTTTAGCTTCTGGTAAACTAAAACCATCATCGATAAATGACTTGCTAGCCATATCAAATTCGCGCACGACAACAGCATCACTGCCACCAGGAGACAAGCTGACTAAGCAGCGGTTATACTCTGGATAAAGACAATTCATGCCTTTATAAACCCAGCTTTGGCCATCTTTTTTGGCGAGGGCATCAATGTCTAACACGGTTTCCCAGGTTGGATTTTCTTTTTGATACTCACTTAGCGTGGTGCGTCGGTATAGACCACGTTGATGGTCTTTATCAGTCCAAAAATTATAGAGGTAATCACCACGCTGACTAGCATAAGCAATACGGTCACTTGAATTAAGCACTGCTAAGTTTTCGTCATAACTTTGTTGATAGGTTGAGGTGCTTTTTAATGCACTAAAGGCTTTTTGGTTTTGGGCTTTAACCCAATTAAGCGGTTTTTCGCCTTGAACATCTTCAAGCCATAAATATTCGCTGTCAGGTTTAACTTCTGCCATTGTTTTTTCAGTCATTTGGCAGCCACTGATTGCGATAGAAGCAAGTGATGCCCCTATAATTGCGGTCTTTTTCATAAAATGAATACCCATAATATTATTATTGTTAATGAAGCTAGCTCGAGTTAATCACTCGATATGTCGCCGAGCACCGTACGTAGTCGATTAATTTTAGTCAACAAACAGGGAAGTAAATCTCGTAAGTAAATGTGTATGCCCTGATGCAAATTATTATATTTAATAAACTTCTAGACGTCTAGAAGTCTTTGGGTTAAATTAAACTAAATCCATCGATAGCTTGGCGTTAAGTTATTGACCTGTGTTAAGTGAGTGTATCGTGCCAATAAATATCCCCGACAAATTACCGGCTAAAGAAGAGTTGCAAAAAGAGAACATCTTTGTGATGAGTGAAAGCCGTGCATTAAGCCAGCAAATTAGGCCGATGAAACTGTTATTGCTCAATTTAATGCCTAATAAAATTGAGACCGAAACTCAGTTATTGCGTTTGTTAGCCAATACTCCGTTGCAGGTTAATGTTGAATTTCTCCGTATTCATAGCAAGGCATCAAAAAATACACCTCAAGATCATATGAATGATTTTTACCGCGATTTTGACGACATAAAGAATCGTAATTTTGATGGCTTGATTATTACAGGTGCACCGCTCGGAGATGTGGACTTTGATGATGTGCTGTACTGGGAAAGCATTAAGCAGGTCTTTGATTGGTCTGAACAACATGTCACCTCAACCTTATTTTTATGTTGGGCAGCCCACGCCGCGTTTTATCATCTCTATGGGCTCAATCGTTTTATTCGTCCGGAAAAAATAGCGGGGGTTTTTCTACATCAGCGTCATCAAAGCCATGATCCATTATTACGTGGCTTTGATGATGAATTTTGGGTGCCGCATTCTCGATTAGCGCAAATGAATATTGATGAAATAAAGGCTCACCCCGATTTAGATGTATTGGCAGATTCAGTTGATGCAGGTGCTTATTTGGTGGTGAGTAAAGACCGTCGAAAACTGTTTGTTTTAGGTCACCCTGAATACAATACGACGACCTTAAGTGACGAGTATCACCGTGATGTGAAGGCAGGATTAGCGCCGACATTGCCAGAGAATTACTTCCCTGACAATGACGACAACAATGCTCCTCGTGGCTGTTGGCGTAGTCATGCTAATTTACTCATCACTAATTGGCTCAATTATTATGTGTATCAAATCACGCCATTTGATTTAGATGAACTGCAGCAACGCACCCCTTGGGAGCGCTAAACTCATTTCTAGCAATCACTCCTACACTCCTTTTGGCAAACAACGGGAGTGATACTTTCTGTAATAATCCCCGCAACAAACAGACCGTCTCAAACTGTTTACAATGTTCAATAAATTAATTTAATCTTGTACTAAAGTTTACGTTGGCGTAAACGGTATCTTAGGGTAATGTATCGATTATCTAATTTTTATGAAACGATTAATCTTCGTTATCATTAATTTATATTGTCGGAGTTTATTATGAGTGGTCAAGAGAAAAGCGTTGAAGAACAAATTGTTATTGTGGAAGCGTTACGTACGCCAATGGGCGGTTTTGGTGGTTCTTTAAGCCAAGTTGATGCGCCAACATTAGGTAGTGTTGCAATAGCTGGTTTGATTGATGCTTCAGGTCTTGCCAATACAGATGTCGATGAAGTCATTATGGGCTGTGTATTGCCAGCTGGTTTAGGCCAAGCACCTGCAAGACAGTCGGCACTTAAAGCCAATCTTTCTCAAGATACTGTGTGTAGCACCATTAACAAAGTATGTGGCTCTGGCATGAAAGCCGTGATGATGGCGCATGATTCAATTAAAGCTGGCAGTGCAAATATTGTTATTGCTGGTGGCATGGAAAACATGAGCCTTGCACCTTATATGTTACCTAAAGCGCGTGCTGGCATGCGTATGGGACATGGCGAAGTAAAAGATCATATGTTTTTAGATGGTCTTGAAGACGCTTCAACAAGCAAGGCTATGGGCTGTTTTGCTCAACAAACAAGTGATGACACTGGTTTCACTCGTGAGCAAATGGATGACTTTGCGATTGCTTCATTAGAACGTGCTAACTCAGCGATAAGCAACGGTGCCTTTGATAACGAAGTAGTTCCTGTAACTATCACTAGCCGCCGTGGTGATACGGTTGTTAGCGTAGATGAGCAGCCGGGCAATGCCCGTGTCGATAAAATTCCTACTTTGCGTCCTGCATTTGCGAAAGACGGCACCATTACAGCGGCAAACGCCAGTTCTATTTCTGATGGCGCTTCGGCTTTATTAGTGATGAGTGCAAGTGAAGCTCAAAAGAGAGGCTTAAAGCCACTGGCAGCTATCACCGCTCATGCCACTCATGCGCAGCACCCAAGTGAATTTACTATCGCGCCAGTGGCTGCAATGCAAAAAGTATTGGCTAAGGCTGATTGGACGACTGATGATGTTGATCTGTTTGAGATTAATGAAGCGTTTGCCATGGTAACCATGCTGGGCATGCAATCATTATCACTTGATCATAACAAAGTAAATGTTAACGGCGGCGCGTGTGCGTTGGGTCATCCTTTGGGATCTAGTGGCTCACGTATTATTGTTACCTTGCTTCATGCGTTAAAAAATCGTGGTTTAAGTAAAGGCGTTGCGAGTTTGTGTATTGGCGGCGGCGAAGCAACAGCTATTGCGGTTGAAATGATTTAAACCTTACTTTTCTATCCAAGCGCGTGTGTGAATTAGCCCTGATGAATTAGGGAAACTTCAATTTAGACACGCATTATTCATGTAAACAATTTGGAATTCTGATGACTCAATTACTTCAACTAACAAAACAAGAAAATACGGCCGTTATTACTATCGCTAATCCACCTGCGAATACGTGGACTCAAGAAAGCCTGACTTTACTGCGCGATATGGTGCGTGAACTTAACAACGATAAATCTATTTATGCCTTAGTGATTACAGGCGAAGGTGAGAAGTTTTTCAGTGCTGGTGCCGACTTAAATGTATTTGCCAGTGGTGACAAGGGCATTGCTTCTACCATGTCTGCTATTTTTGGTGAAGCCTTTGAGACATTATCATCGTTTCGCGGTGTATCGATTGCAGCAATCAACGGCTATGCCATGGGCGGCGGCTTAGAAGTCGCATTAGCCTGTGATATTCGAATTAGTGAGCAACAAGCTCAAATGGCGTTGCCTGAAGCCGCAGTTGGCTTATTGCCTTGTGCTGGTGGAACGCAAAACTTGAGTCTGTTGGTCGGCGAAGGTTGGGCAAAACGCATGATTTTATGTGGCGAGCGCATTACGGCTGATAAGGCATTGCAAATTGGCTTGGTAGAAGAAGTGGTTGAAAAAGGACAAGCCTTAGATACAGCCATGGCGTTAGCAAAACAGACTGCCAAGCAGTCGCCTGTTAGTGTAGCGGCCTGTAAATCGCTTATCCAGATGGGACGCCAGGGTTCTATTATTAGTGCCTTACCATTAGAGCGTGAAAAATTTGTCGCGTTATTTGACAGTATCGATCAAAAAGAAGGTGTTAATGCGTTTTTAGAAAAACGTAAACCGCAATGGGTTAACGGCTAATGAGCAACAATATCATAGGCAGTGCAATGGAGAACGGTGCCGTTATTTATACTCGCCATCAAACACAAGATGGCCACGCTATTATTCAAGCGACACTCAATAGTGAAAAGTCTTTAAACGCACTAAATCAAGCGATGATTGATTCGTTAACTCTTGCACTTGCTACATTTGAGGATGATCAAAGCGTGGTTGCTATTGTGCTTGATAGCATGGGTGAAAAAGCATTTTGCGCTGGTGGAGATATTGTTGAACTCTATCAGGCAATGATTGAATCGCCGGGCGTCAAGCAACCCTTCGTGCAAGATTTCTTTGTCAAAGAGTATTCATTAGATTACGCCATTCATACTTATTCAAAGCCTATTGTTGTATGGGGTAATGGCTACGTTATGGGCGGTGGTTTAGGCTTATTTGCTGGTGCCAGTCACCGCATTGTCACACCGTCGTCAAAAGTTGCTATGCCTGAAATTAGTATTGGCCTATACCCAGATGTTGGCGCGACTTATTTTCTGAACAAAATGCCTGATAATTTAGGGTTATTTTTGGGATTAACGGCAGCTCAAATGAATGCAGCGGATTGTTTGCATGTAAAGCTTGCTGATAATTTTTTACTAAACGAGCATAAGCAGCCATTAATTCAAGCGTTATTACAACAATCTTGGGGCGCTGATCTCGACATTAACCATCAACAAGTGAGCCATTGCATAATGGCCCTTGAAAAAACGGTATATGAGCAGCTACCTAGTGGCAACATTGAAACGCATCAACAACTTATTGATGAAGCGTTAACTGATAAATCATTAAATCAAACAATGGCTGCTATCAAACAGTGGCCTGATGATGATAGTTGGTTAAAGCGTGCTAAGCGTTCTTTAAGCAGTGGCAGTGCGTTATCTGCAAAAATTTTAGAGCGTCAGTTAGTCGTAGGTCAGTCACTCACGTTAATACAATGTTTTGAACTTGAATTACAACTGTCGGTAAAATCTGGTGAACTTGGTGAGTTCAGCGAAGGTATTCGTGCTTTGCTTATCGATAAAGATAATCAGCCGAAGTGGAAGTTTGCAAGTGTTGATGAAGTAGATAATACGTTAATTGATGATTTATTTAATCCAATGTGGGATGAGACAAATCATCCTTTACAACTTAAAGGAGCATAACCATGGCAGCAGTAGGATTTATCGGTTTAGGTAACATGGGCGGTCCAATGGCCATTAATCTGGCTAAAGCCGGTCACCAAGTGAGCGTCTTTGATTTAAGTCGTGATGCAATGGACAGTGTTGCGGCGCACGGTGCGCTCATTTGTGAAACGGCCAATGAAGCAGCAACTAAACAAGACTTTGTTGTTACTATGTTGCCCGCTGGCAAGCACGTTAAAGCGGTTTATTTAGGCGATAATGGTTTGTTGTCTGTGGTTGATAAATCAACGTTATTGATTGACTCAAGTACGATTGATGCTGACAGTGCAAAAGAAGTTGCAGCGCAAGCGAGTGAGCAAGGCATTGCCTTTATGGATGCGCCTGTTTCTGGCGGCGTAGCTGGCGCGGCCGCTGGCACATTAAGTTTTATATGTGGCGGCGCGCAAATTGATTTTGAGCGCGCTAAAACCGTATTAGATGATATGGGTAAAAATATCTTTCTAGCCGGTGATGTTGGTGCAGGGCAGGTTGCTAAAATTTGTAATAACATGCTGCTGTCAGTATTGATGGCTGGGACCAGTGAAGCGCTTAAAATGGGCATGGATAATGGTTTAGATCCAAGTGTATTGTCTGAAATCATGCTGAAGAGTTCTGGTCGTAATTGGTGTTTAGAATTGTATAACCCAGTACCGGGCGTGATGGGATCAACCCCCGCAAGTAATGGTTACCAAGGCGGCTTCATGGTGGATCTAATGCTTAAAGATTTAGGGCTGGCTGCTCAAACGGCGCAATTGTCTAAATCGAGCACTCCTTTTGGTGCTATGGCACAAAGCTTGTATACAATGCATAGTAATAGCGGTAATGGTGTTAAAGATTTTTCTAGTATTATTGAGCTGTTTGATAAAAAATAATATAAATGAAAATTGTCCACCAAAAGCCGCATCAATGCGGCTTTGTTATTTTTAAGGATAACTGTTTTTAGTAGACCAAGTAACGAAGTGAATATTTAACTTTACTAACCAATAGATTAGCGATATATCTAGGGGATATAGATGAGGGAATATATGAATTCATTAACTGATGAACCAACACAAAAATTAACGTTATTATTACTTGATGATGAACAAGATATTATTAATTCGTTAAAAAGGGTGCTTAGAAAAGACTACGATATCGTTACATTCACTGACGGTCCACTTGCCCTTGAATACCTTGAAACCAATCATATTGATATTATTATTTCTGATATGCGAATGCCTGTGATGGATGGTGCCCAATTCTTTACGCTATCTAGAGAGACCCAGCCTAATGCGATTCGCATTTTGCTAACGGGTTATAGCGATATAGATACGACCATTAAGGCAATTAATGATGGTGGTATTTATACCTATATAGGTAAACCTTGGGAAAATCAAGAGCTTAAACTACTTTTGGATAAAGCATCTGAGCATTATCTGCTTAAGAAAGAAACACGAGAACTCAATAAAAAACTTAGTGATGCCAATGAGCAATTAGCGCAATTTAATCATTCGCTAGAGCTGCAAGTATCCCAGCGCACAAATGATTTAGAGCAGAGCAAAAATAAATTAAGTGCTACGGTTAAAACGCAAAATGTATTACTGCACGACATGATTGATATGATGTCTACAACCATTGAGTATCGTACCGGTTTTGGCACTGGTCATAACAAGCGCATTGCTCTGCAATGTAAGGCTGTAGCGCGCCATTTAAAACTTGATGATGCGACTTGTAGACGCACTTATTTGAGTGCTCTGCTGCATGAAATTGGTATTATTGGCCTTAAAGATGACGTATTAAAAAGTATTGATTTTGGCACTGGAAAACTCGATGAAGAGTTTAATCATCATCCCGTGATAGGCGCTGAAATAGTTGGGCGAGTTCACCGCTTAGCATCACTGACCGATAATATTTTGCATCAAAATGAAAATGTAGATGGTACAGGTTTTCCTGATCATTTAAGCGGGGATGATATTCCACTGGGTTCTCGAATTATTCGGGTAGTTAAAGACTTTGATTTTTTAATTGCTGGTAAAGAGAACCACAAACGAATGGGGATAAAAGAAGCAAAGTCGTGGTTGATGTCTCGCGCCGATATTTGGTATGACAAGTCTATAATAACCATCCTGTTTAACGTGCTGGATCAACATGAGAAGTCAGACGAAGATATGGAGTTTAGTGTTGGTATCGAAGGACTTAAAATCGGCGATAAATTGATGGAAGATCTTGTACTTACTAATGGCAACATCATGCTAACAGCGGGTCAAGAAATTAGTAAAACCATGATTGAAAAGCTAAAAACATATGAAGAAAATTACAACACAAAAGTAACTCTATTTATTGTTTAAGGAATTGGTCATGCAAGGCACCATATATACCGCATTTTCGGACATGATTATTGACAAAATGGGCATGGCACAATGGAATGAGTTATTGGATGAAAGTGACGTGCCTTCCAGAGGTGTGTACACCAGTGGGCAGTTATACGATGATAACGAGCTGATTACGATGGTGGTTGTTTTGTCCGAAAAAACAGGCATTGCAATTGAGAAACTGGTAGAAGCATTCGGTCAATTTTTGTTTGATAGGTTGTATAGCCGCAGCCCAGTAGACGTTTCAAAATTTGAGGACCTAAAGACATTTCTTTTAGCTGTTGATCAGAATATTCATGTTGAAGTTAAAAGGGGCCATCCCGACGCATATCTACCAAAATTTGATTATGAGGAAACCGCGCAAGGTGAACTCATTATGTATTACAGTTCAAAGCGTAAATTATGCCACCTCAGCATAGGACTCATCCAAGGTGCTGCCAAAAAATTTAATGAAAACATAGAAATAACACACCCACAGTGCATGCATGACGGCGCTCAATGTTGCAAGTTAATTGTGAATTTTAAGGATAAATAATGCCAGACATTAATCCGTATAAAGTAGCCTATGAACGTGAACGTGAAGCAAGGCTTATCGCTGAATCATTGCTCGACGACAAAACGAACAACCTTTATGAGAGTGTTGTTGTTCTTCAAAAAACCGTTGATGAACTCGAAGAAACCCAAGATAAATTGATTCAATCAGAAAAGATGGCGTCGTTGGGGCAGCTGGCAGCTGGGGTGGCTCATGAAATTAATAATCCTATTGGCTTTTCATTAAGTAACCTCAATACGATGGAAGATTATATTGAAGCCTTGTTAGCACTTGACGGTCTCGTGATGGGAAAGATGTCGACCTTAGAAATCGAAACCTTCAAGAGTCAATATAAAGCCTTGCGTGATGATCATGACATCGACTTTATTATTGAAGATATTCAAGGACTGCTTAAAGACTCTTTAAAAGGGTTGAATCGTGTTGCCGATATTGTCGCTAATTTAAAGAAAGTTAGCCATGCTGGTGAGCTCGAAAAAGAAATGTGCAACATTAATGAAGTCATTGATGATTCCCTTAAAGTGGTGTGGAGTGAACTTAAATATAATATGGAAGTTAAGACACAGTATGATGTTATCCCTCCATTTAATTGTCATAGCGGAGAAATTACGCAAGTCTTGATGAACTTATTTTTAAATGCCTCTTATGCGTGTGAGAAACAGGGAATACTCAATATTTCTACATGTGTCAAAGAGACAAAAGATAAGCAATGGATAGTCATTACAGTAGAAGATAACGGAAAAGGGATGTCAAAGGAGGTTCTCAAAAAAGTGTTTGATCCCTTCTTTACGACTAAACCTGTAGGTGTTGGCACAGGATTAGGCCTGTCTGTTTCTTTTGGGATTATAGAGAAACACGGTGGACTCATTGATGTAAAAAGCATTGAGGGGCAAGGCACCACATTCACTATCTATTTACCATTATAGCGTTGCTCGCAATCCCCATAGCGAAGCTTTAAACTCAGGTCTCACGCCTAATAGGGTATAAGACCCTAATCATTAACTGCGAACTACGCGGCATACCTTTAACACTTTAATCAGCGTTGACATGCAAAAGCCTGTGACTTGTTTTATCCAAGATAGGCCATAGAGTCCATATAGATGCTTTGGTTTAAGTTTACAGCGTGGATCCGCCAACAATGCACGTGCTTGTTGAAAACGCCCAGCGCTAATATTGATTTTCGCAATATGGCATAAATGAGCAGCGCTGTAGCGCAGCATGGCCATTTTCTTTTCTATATCTTGCTCAATGCTCATAGCCGCTTGCGTTAATCGAATACTAAAAGGGCATTCTTTATCGGGAATATTTTGCAGGCACGCGCTATTTTGCACATCACGGTGATATAACAAATGCACGTTGTTTGAATAAGCTATTTGGCTAGTTAACGCGGCGCGGTAAAATAAATCTTGATCTTCCCCCAATGGTTCACCCACTGGAAAAACATCAATCACATCAAAGAGTGATTTTTTGATGGTGGTTGATGACATCATAAACGGCAAATCACCTTTAGATACGATATCGAAAAAATCATCTAGAATCACACCAGTTGGGTCGACATTGCCTATATTAATTTTTGAGTCAATGTAACGCTCACCAGCCTCTACAATTTGGTAACGTGTGCCAAACACAGCTGCTTGTGGAAATTTTTCAATGAGTCTCGCTATTTCATCCAAATAAAGTGGCAGCCATTGGTCGTCGGCGTCAAGAAACGCGATATATTCATGTTGAGCTAACGCAATACCTGTGTTTCGAGCACTGGAAACACCACCATTAGCTTGTTGAATAATCCTTACGTTTTTAAGGTTAGTCGCATTCACAACTTCTACCCCGTTATCCGTTGAACCATCATCTACAACAATGATTTCACTGGCCGGGTACCTTTGTTTCTGTATGCTTTCAAGTGTACGAGCAATGTGTTTAGCTTTGTTATATAGCGGAATAATTACTGTAAATTTTGGCTTGTTCATGACTAATACTCCAATTTGATAACGCATTCTCTAATGCGGTAGAAACGGCGAGTGCAGGCTGAGCAAAACCATAAGCTAATCCTTGCTCAATTTGCCATTTTATTTCTTCAACGTCTAAGTTTTGAAGCTTAAAACGATAATCTTGTTGTAATCCAACTTGTTGACACCAACCTTGACATTTTTCATGGTAATTAATTGAAATGACAGGCGTATTAGCTAAGAAACTTAAAATGGAACCATGCAAACGCATGCTCAGCACGACTTTATAATTGGCTAAGTCTTGCAATACGGTAAATGGATTAGGATTATACTCTTTCACAACAATGGGTAGTTTGTCGCATAAGCGCGCCATTATCGCGTGATTTATTTTCCAATCCCCTAGGTTGTTATGACCATTAAAGGTTAATAATGTAATGGGTTCGCCAGTGCTGGCATAGAGCGTTTCTATTAAGTGGCAAAACTCGTTAGTGCGCTTTTGCTCAGCTTCTTTATTAACAATACCACTAGGGTCAACTGCTACTGGGCAAAGGGATAAAGCAATGCCCCGGCGTTTAATATCTGTAGGCGCTTGTTTTTTAGCACACAACAATAGCGGCGCTAAATCGAAGGTCTTTTCAACGACGGCGTCAGGGGCTAAAAATTTTGCAATCTCTAAGCTTTGCTGATCTCGTACGCCAACGAAACCACATTCATTGAGAAAATGAGCGCAGGATTTTTCTGCGGCTATTGATTGAAAAGGTCCTAAGCTAACACCCACAGCACGGCTTTTTTTTGCGCCTGCAAGTGCCATTAAATGACGTTTTAAGTTGATGTCAGATTCACTGTGCAGTACTGAACCGCCACCAAAGATAATGCTTTTGCTCTGAAGAGCTGCCTGATATTGCGTTATCCTATTTTTACCTGGAAAGGGTTGATTGTAATGTAATGGAAATTGATGAGTAACAGGTAATGAACAATGAGGTGAATTATGCACACCAACAGATGTTGTTTTACATTGTAATAAGTTTTTAGCGCCCCACAAGCTTGCGTACATTAGCGCGTCATCGCCGCTGTTTTGCATGCCATAATAACCAACAATGTGAGCATCATATTTTTTAAACATAAACTTCTCCAGTCTTTCGTGGGTTGAGGGCCATTCCAATCCATAGCAAAGCAGGCCAATAGATAAATGCTAAAATTTCTAAATTCTCAAAAAAGGAATAACAGATAAAAACAATGATCATGCAAAAAGCGGTCCGAGACATCTCAGTTCTATGACTTTGAAACAATAAGTACACCGAAGTAATTAACATGGGAATAGCCACCGCAAGCATGCCCACTATGCCTTTAACAAATAATAAGCCATACCAGCTGTGGTGGGTGCCAATAGGCATGAATTCAACCACTTTCGGCCCCCGTTCAACAATGCCGTGTCCCCAAATAGGTGCTTCAGCTTCCCAGCGCTGCAAGGCAATACGCGCTAATGCTGAGCGCACTCGTGAGGATTCGGGGCGCGCAGCTTTGATGTCTAAATATGCAGTGTTGATATAATCATAAATGGTTTCGCCTAATAGGAATAATCCGCAAATTGCGATGCCAAAAAAGATTAAACCTAATGGGTTTTTAAATTTACCAATACAGATTAATAGTGGGATCAGCATTAGAAATATGGCCCAGCCAGCACGGGATTGCGATAGTAAACACATCGCCACGCTGCCAGCTATACCGCAATTTCGCCAAAATTTATCTTTCTCTTGGGCGCAAAAAATCAATAAAATACAAGCCATAAAACCAGCGGCAGGCGCCCAGGGCGCGAAGAATCTCCAGCGACCAGCGCCGGTTTCAGGGTTTATCCCAAAAAAACTGACTTTGAAAAAGTCTGGGCCCGGGCCGCCTATAACTTGTAATGGCGATATAAATAAGTCGGCTGGTGCGCCAACAAAATAAAGGGCGACGGTTAAAAAGGCAAAAACAAGGGAATGCGTTGAAAGGACGCAGGCTGCTCTTACCATCATCTTAGGTTTTATTTTTACAGTGGCTCCTAAGAATAAAAATAATGGCATCAGCGCCCAGCCCTTAGCCCAGCCGATGGTTGATTTGATGGTTTTACCTAACCCCAGCTCCCAATTGACGTGTGCAATGAGCAAGGCAAGCAGTAATAGAAAACCAGAGGCTATCCATAACCATACAATAGCAGGAATAAAGGCATCCTTGTCTTGGCCAATGGCATACCAACGTATTATAGCCACAGCAAATATTAGCCAGCCTAGTAAGGATCCTGTTACATACAAACCGCCGAAAGAGAAGAATGGATAGGTTAAAACCATGCCATACCAGACTAGCTTTTCTTCAGTAGTAGTTCTATTAAGTGAGCTCGTTGCCATATAAGGAACAGTCCAAAGGTGATGAATAAAATGCCCGCAATACCTGCAATTAAACCGATTAATTTGTTTGGGCTGCTATGTAACGTTGGATACGAAGGGCTTGCTAACATTTGTATAACTGGATAAGACGCAAATACATCAGCTCTGCTAGCCTCTATTCTTGCTGCTGCCGAGGTGAAAATAGCTTCGGCCACATTAAAATCACGTTGCAATCTTTCAAGTTCAATCACTTCACGAGAATAAATTTTTAGTTGGTCTGATAAGTTTTCTGTTGAACGTTCCAAATCGCTTAGTAATGATGTTTGACCTTTGTAGGTTGCAAAGGCGTCGATTAAGTCTGCAAACATTTGAGCGCGTTTAGGGGTAAACTCAAGGTTCAAACTGGTAAATATAGTGGCTGAATTGACGCCAAATAGTTCTCTGCTTCTTTTGTCGATAGTTGAGCGAGTAAAATCAAGACGTTTTTGTTGTGCGACAACTTTAGGATGATTCACGCCCCAACGTGAACTGTATTCTGTTAACTTGGTGATGCTTTTTCCTAATTCAGTAGAATATGCTCTAAATTCTACATCTGATTGTAAGGCGAATGCTTGGCCTGCTAATTTAGGTGACACACCCAGCTCTTCACTTAATTGATTGATATATTCTTTTAGTTTATTTGTCTCAGCGCGTGCATATAATTTACGTTCTTTAACGCCAGAGAGCATTAATACTAATTGATCCATTTGATCCGTTGAAACCAGCATTGAGCGTTGCTGAAATTCAACGATAGCACTGCGTGTTAAGTTTAAACGCTCATGGTACTGTCCCAAAATATTTTGAATGCTTTCGTCACGGCGCAGCACTTCATCGGCACGCAATTCATCAAGTTCTTGTTGTAATGATTGATATAAAGAAAACGCTTTTTCTTGGGCCAATTCTTTACTAGGGCCTCTGACAGCAAGGCTGATAATGGAAGTTTGCTCGGTCAGCTTAATTTTGGCTTTGCCAAAGTCGTTGAGAGGAATATTTAATTCTTTTGCTGCCCGCTCGATGACCGTTCTGCTTGATAACATTTCTTTGTAAGTAATGCGCGGATTAAAGCCACCACCTGAAAATGGTGTGTTGGTTTTAGAAACAACTTCACCAATGTCATTAAGAGATACGCTGCTGCTATTACCTGTTCCTGGTAATACGAGTTCCATGTTACTGGTGTAAACAGGGCTTTTAGATAAATAAGCGGCCACTAATAAAATAACGACTAAGTATGATAAGAGTCCTACGACAAGATACGGACGCTTTAAAATACGGTAGATGTTGGATCTAAATAGGCCAAACTTACTCAATCTTGCTATTGGATATTTCATATTGACCTCCCTACAGTAACTTAAATGGGGTAAGTAAATCTGCTACAGTTTTCGCGATATCACGGAAGTTGGTAATGCTTGAGTCATAACAAGCAATGGCATCATTTGGCATCAAATATGGATTTATTTCGCCTCGGCTGGGCATGGTAAGCAGTAATTCAACCGAACGTTCAATAACTTGTATTTCACCCGTAATTGGGTTTTTACTTGATAGTACAACACGGCGTGGTGCATTGGTCCAGTCTTTGCCACCAACACAGTTAGCTGAGACTGCTGCTTGAAGCAGGCGAGTACCGTAAGGCAGACTCGTCGAATATTTACCAATGGCTGCGCCGCTGTTATCTGTGGCAGAATCTATAAGATTAGACATAAATACCCGAAATCCTTTTGGAGTAATTTGACTTGGTCTAACTAAGTGAGGTTGAAAACAACCTGTGCTTGGTACTATTACGCGATCACCAGCTACTAAAGGGTAATCTTTAACTAACTTGCCCGTCAAGATACCTGTCATGTCTACTTGTACTTGCCAGCCTTTACGCAGCAAAATAACTTGATCTAATTTTGCATCGGGTCTTACCCCTGATGCAGCGCGTAATGCTTCAGATAATAAACGTGTTTCAGAATAATCACCATAGGCTGCGAGGTGATCTACTTGTGTTGATTTGGGTGTTTTTTTGTTAATGAGTACGCGTCCTGGTTGAAATACGGCGCCAGCAACTGATACTTCTATAGAGGCCCAATTTAACACTTGAATGGTGACGATTGCGCTGGTGGGTTGAAAGACTTGTTGACGTACGAGTGCCAACTCGATGTGAGTCTCTAGGGTATTAGCCGTTGCGCCAGCCGCATCAATATTGCCAATGATAGGTAATTTAACCTTGCCACTGTTATCAACAATGTAACGACCATTAAATCCTTCACCGTCTTCAATTTGAATTTCGAGTAAGTCGCCAGGGCTAAGCAATAAACCTTGAGCAAGTATAGGGTCGATTCTGTCGTCGGCAATATCATTTGCAGCGGTTAATCCTAACGGCTTATCGATACGGTAGTTGACTGGGGCTGCTGTCTCTTGGAAGTTTTTACAATCCAGGCCGGCAGCAAATAGGTTACTTGGTGATTGTTCATGTTTAAAATCATCACCGCTGTGACCGGGTGTACCATAAAATTGAATATTGCCTTGGTCCAAGTCACTTGATGAGTGTCTTGCACAGCCACCTAATATCAGAGACACAATGCTAAGGCCAATAACGCAATTGGATATAACGGGGTGATTTTTGTTTTTATTAATCTTTGTCATATCCAGCTCCATGATTGCAATTATTTGATATAACAGAGTATTTGCAGAAAGTATGCCAATGCAGGAGTTGCTTTTAAGTCGTTGATTATTAGTGTTTATATTTATATGTTTGCATTTTAACAAGCATTTAGGATGTGTTTTTTTTAAAATGCAACGTGAATTTTTAGTGCATTTTTGCAAAATGAATGTCGATAGATTAGCTGGCAGTATGAATAATTAATAAGAAACCGCCCATGAGGGCGGTTGTGATCGGGGGATTAATACGCTCCTTTAGCGGTTAGCACAGCTGGCACGGTCATTAAGATTATTTTGCAATCCATTAACACACTTTGCTGTGCAATATACGCTGTGTCTAATTGTAACTGTTGGCTGAAGGTCGTGTCGGCACGACCTGATACTTGCCATAAACCAGTGAGGCCGGGTTTTGAAAATAATCTCTGTTGATCTTGATTATTATATTCATAGGTTTCAATAGCCAATGCTGGACGAGGACCCACTAAACACATGTCTCTTGTGACGATATTAAACAATTGGGGTAATTCATCAATTGAATATTTTCTAATGAACCGTCCAATAAGCGTCATGCGCGGATCTTTAATATACTTTTTGCAGACGCCTTCACGAGAGCTTGTACTCGGATCTGGTGCTTTAAAACGTGGATCAGTTGTTAGGTACATAGAACGGAACTTATACATTTTAAAGTGTCGTCCATATTCACCGACCCTCACTTGCGAAAATAAAATGCTGCCAGGACTTTCTAAGCGTATTAATATCATAACAATTAGCAATAATGGGCTTAATAATAATAATGCTAGGCCAGCCGCCAGTTGTTGTAATACGAGAGGGATGCCCCTATGCCCGTATGTCATTACCTTTTTGTTGTTTGAACGAGAAAACTTAAGGTTCGTTGCTGCTCTATTGATTGTTTGAATAGTCATTATTTTTCTCCTTTAGACGCTAAACCTAGAAAGTAGATACGAAATAAAAAGATTGGGTTGCCTACTACATAACGATAAAACTTAGCTTTTGGCTCTTGAATAAGACGCCATATCCATTCCAAACCAATTTCTCTTAACCACATTGGAGAGCGAGATATCTCCCCAGCATAAAAGTCGAATAGTCCGCCAACGGCTAACGCTGTTTGGCATTTAAGCTTGCTTTGATGTTCTAAAATCCATGACTCTTGCATTGGCGATCCCATGGCAACTAGTAAAATATCGCAGTCACTGTTATTAATTTGTGTAATGAGAGTGTCGACATTGTCTTGGTCAATGAAACCATGTTGGACACCAACAATTTGTAGCTCGGGATATTGTTTTTTCAAATTGATGGCGGCTTTCATCGCAACACCTGGTTTGGCACCTAGCAGATAAATTGATTTGTTTTTCTTAATGCAACTGGTGCATAAGTGCGGCAGCATATCAGTGCCATTGTTATTGTCTCTAAGTTGATGGCCTGCACGTTTTGCAGCCAAGCGCATGCCTGAGCCATCAGCAAATAAAGTATCGGCCTGTTGAAGTTGTTGATGAAATTGAGGCTGCTTAAATCCTAAATTAATTGAATGTGCATTAATGTAAAAACCAACGTTTGGCTTTTCTTGTGCTTTAGCCGCCGTAGCCCAATTCACGGCTTCTTTCATGGATGTGTTAGCGACCTTCAGTCCAAATAGATTGATTTGTTTGGCGCTATCTTTTGCCGCAGTTTGATGAGAATAAAGACACGCACACACTATACTTTTGAAGATTAAAGCAGCTCGTTGGCTACATGTTGCATTGAGTTGTTGCAATAATAATTGCTCTGGGTTGTCGACCACGAAGCCGCTGCTTTTATGTAAATCAAATAAGCTGAAAACTCCTGGAGCAACAGTGAATTTTTCACGAATCGTGTGTTGCTGCTCTTTTGTAAATGAGTGATTTAATGACACACCACTAAAGGCAAGGTTGCCTCGAACAACGTCAAGTAACACGGCACTTTTGCACCAAAAACCATGAGTGAAAGAATGGAGAACGACAGCTCTGCCTAACGCATCTTGCTGCTTGCCTACTGACAGGATGTTATCTCTTTTGAGCAACGCTATTATTAGGTTAATGGTAAATAAAGGCGTTAATAGCGTCATTAATAACGCGGCAACAGTGCGACTAGTTAGATCTGATTTTACAGGCACTCGCGGCTTAAACGTGATGACTTTATGTGAGTGAACTATTGAGTTATTTAAAGCTTTCATATCATTCCCACCTGTATTTTTAATTATTACTAATGAGTGAATGTATGATTGCTTAAGCTGTGCCAACCTTGAAAAGTCTTTTAAGTGGTTGTTAATTATGCTTTTATTGTTTTATGTTCTGTGGTTGTTATATATTTCTATATTGCAAAATAAAAAATGTTTTTTATTTTGCGATGAAATTTAAACGGTCATGAATTTCTTAATTTTCTTTGGCAAGGAAAATAAGATTTCAGTGAGTGACTGGAAAACAGACGTGCTTTTAGGGAGAGCAATGACGTTATAACTAGAAGGAGGTGAACGTGCATGAAATGGATGCTTTATGGTCGATTATAGAAAATACACTAAGCACGACCTGTGATGGAGAAAATAATACTAATATTTAAATTCTTTGAGTGGGTTACTTGTTTTTATATAACGGGGCGTTAATGGCACTTTATAAAAACAAGGGTAAAGGGCTAACACTTTTTTTGTTTCTTGCATTAGTAGATCAGGCGCGGATTTTGAATTGTTAAAAGATCTTATCAAGCGGTGTAAGCGCATTGTTCTATTGGCAATTGCAAACATAATTTTATGGAGAGAGTTATCAAATGCCCCTGTGCGTAAGGGCCCAAAATTTTGATGACGAATAAAATCATTTAAGTTGGTATCGAAGGTGTTGTTCCAATGAGTTGGTAATTCTTTGATGAATTTACAGCCGTGACTATATTGAATGATATGACTATTTTCGCCCCAGCCAACATCATTTTTGGGTTCTATTACAGCCGTTCTATTACTGATGATGTTAGATAACCACTCACGAATACGAGGGTTATTTTTTACTATCATAACCCCAGAATTGAATCGCTTTGAATAGCCTTTTGCCATGTATAAATACTTGCCTTCTTCAGCGATTGTTGAAACAGCTGGGCAACCCTCCTGCACAAAAGCGTCGGCATCTAAGAAAATAACGTATTTATATCCGGCTAAAAGCGCCGTATGCATTAAGGTCAGTTTAAGCCAACAACATTCAATGCCTAATTGAGACAGAAATGGCTTAGTCACAGCCTGGTAATGGTATCCAAATTTATTAGCGAAGGCTAAATGCGATTTAAGATAGCTGTGATATCGCCATTGATAGCCATTGAGGGCAATACTAAATACGAGAGTCTCTTTATTCATCTGAATTTCCTCCATAAGCATATTGTCTTATATAGTCAAAATAGCAATTTTCATTCCTGTTATAGTTTTTATTAGGTGTAATGAATGGTTAATGACCCGTTTTTTGCGTCTAGGTGGTTGTTTTTATGGTGAAAAAAATAAGTGGGGTGAAGTGCGTAGTTAAAGCTTTCTAACATAGTTATAGGATATTTTTCCTTTGCAAATCTGAAATTAAATCGATGTTCTGCATTGCAGGATGCAAATTATTTTAAGGGGTAGCTCCTTAATAATCTAGTATATTCATTATAAAACAATACCTTAAATAGTTGGCATGGTTATCGCTCTATCACTTATACAATCTCAATAATTATCCGTTAAGCAGTGTAAGAAGATGAAAGCGTTGTTAACTATTTCGTGATATCACATTGAAATGGTCTCGAGAGTTCAAGGATGGTCATATATTCTTGTAATCAATACGCTTATTTTTGGTCAATGGAATCACTTTAAAGAGGCTTATTATTATGAAAAATTCAATCAAAAAAGCTGTAATCCCTGTAGCCGGTTTAGGCACAAGAATGTTACCTGCAACTAAAGCTATTCCTAAAGAAATGTTGCCGATTGTAGACAAACCTCTTATTCAATATATCGTTAACGAATGTATAGCGGCAGGCATAAAAGAGATTGTTTTAGTGACTCATTCATCAAAAAATGCTGTTGAAAACCATTTTGATAAATCATTTGAGCTAGAGGCTACCCTTGAACAACGTCTGAAAAGACAGATCCTTGATGAGATTCATTCAATATGTCCGAGTGATGTGACAATCATACAGGTGCGTCAAGGTGAAGCAAAAGGCCTTGGTCATGCGGTATTGAAAGCAAAGCCTATTATTGGCAATGAACCTTTTGTTGTTGTATTACCAGACGTGATTATTGACGAAGCATCGGCCGATCTCAAAGCTGAAAACCTAGCTGCAATGCTAACGCGTTTTGATGAGAATATGGCGAGTCAGATTATGGTTGAACCAGTTGCGATGTCGCAAGTGAGTAATTATGGTGTGGCGGACTGTAATGGCTTTCCACTTGAGCCGGGTAACTCAAAGCCCATGATAGCGGTTGTAGAGAAACCTCCTGTGGATGAAGCGCCATCAAATCTTGCGATGGTAGGTCGGTATGTACTTTCCAGTTCGATTTGGGGGTTCTTGGAGCAAACTTTACCCGGTGCGGGTGATGAAATTCAACTGACAGATGCTATTGCTAAATTGATGCAAACTGAAACCGTTGAAGCCTTTCATATGACGGGGAAATCTCATGATTGCGGCAGCAAACTTGGTTACATGAGTGCTTTTGTTGAATATGGTCTACGTGACGCCAATCTCGGCTCAGACTTTAAAGCGCAATTGTTAGAAATGTTAGAAGCGCAAGCTGAGTTAGCTTAGTCTGTCATGTTAGTTCGGCAGGTTATTATTTAAAAAAACGAATAAAGCTGGTTTATATCCAGCTTTTTTTATTTTTGATGCTGGTACTTTTTCTTAAGTCGTTTTCCTTATGACTATATTTAAATTATCTGTTGAATGTATGAGGCATTACGGTTAGTTTAGTGATGTATCAGACTGTTTCCTTGCCGATAGCAAATATCCATTTAGAGAAATTTTTAGTTAATTCAAGGTATAAAGAATAAAGATGAACTTACAAAATAAAATTAATCGAAAAAAGCTAGGTGCATTAAGTATTTGCTTTGCGAGTTCACTTGGTATGTCTTTTTTTATTGGCAAAACAAACCCTATCATTGCTCTTATGTTAAGCGTTATTACCGTAGGTGTTTATATCATGATAATCTCTGGAAAATGGAACCTGAAGTAGCCCTTTTATTTGGGGACAGCCATCTTTTTTAGACGGCTAAACATCCAACTTTTCAATTTGATTTCTCAGTTTTATTTATGACCTCACGGCATTAAAATAGCTTGAGTAAATGTCCCATCATTTAATTATTCATTTTTTCGAATCCGAAAATAGACTGAGGATTTGCATTGCAAGATGCAAATATTTCAACATTCCTGCCTTCTATTTAAAAAATAAAACTTTAAAAACAACACGTTAAATTGTTGGCATAGTAATAGCTTTATCACTAATTCAATCCCAGATTTTTATGTAACTTAAAATTGAGAGGTGATGTGATGAAGAATTTACGTATATTGTTGCTGACCACTATATTGCTAGGTCTTAGTTATGTTGTTTATTCAACAGAAACTGAAGACGGTCAATATATTTGGACATTTTTAACTGGGCAGTCATGGCCAATTGGATATCAACAAAGCACAGGTAAGCCTGATGATGTTCAATGGAAATATGATGAATATAATGCCGAATTCTTTGCGCGTATCAATAATGCATTACCTGAATCACAAGTAAATGAAGCATTTATGACTGATGATGCCGGAGCTACTATAAGCCTGTCTGAAGAAGCTGAGGTATTTGTGACATTTATTCATGAAGGAGCTGGTTATCGTAATTCATTTGGTTATTTTACGTTTGACCCCGACAATCCGCCACTAACTCCTGCGGACGTTCAAGAAATTATTGTCTTTCCAAACCTTTCGTACCCACACTTAACTAATGGCCACCGTTTAAGCCTTGGTACCTTTCCGGCAGATACGCATATTGGATTCTTCATCGCGGCCAATGGTTTTTGGTATTACACAGGTGTTAAGCCTACCGCCGTGCCTTATTATTATTCGCTGAAACACCTTAATCCAGAGAGCGATGCATCGTTGCGCCAACATTTGGTTCTGTTGTATGACAGTGAGTTTTCAGAAGTTATTTTAGGGTTTGAAGACTTACCAAGAACATGGGGAGACAATGATTTTAACGATGCTGTATTTAGTGTCAAAGCTAGCCCTGGTAGTGCAATAAACAGCAGTGCATTAGTGAGTATTCCAGATGTGAATGATAGTGATGCCGATGGTGTTAATGATGATGCTGATGAATTTCCAAATGACTATAATCGTGCTTCTAGCAGCTATTACCCTAATGCTGATGATTATGTGACCTTGGCATTTGAAGATAACTGGCCAAATGTGGGCGACTATGACCTTAATGACTTAGTTATTCGAGAGCAACTACGCACAATTTATAATGCTGATGGAGATATCACAGGATTCAAAATAACTGGATTTATTGATGCACGTGGAGCGGCATATCACAATGGTTTTGCTATGCGAATGATGGATGTTGACCCTAGCAAAATTGGAGAGGCAACCTTAACTATTGATGGCCAAGAGTTTACTAAAACACCAGAAGAGTATCAAACCGACGCGGTTTTAGCTTTCTGGCAAGACAGCCATACGTTTACACAAACCGGCGAAAGTGGCAAATGTGAGCACTTTAATACAGTTGTTGACTGCACGCAGTTTGATGCTGTGCCATTTGAACTAGATGTAGAGTTAAGCTCGTCATTAGTCACATTAAATCACTCAAGCTTAGACTTCTTTATTTTCAGGACTAACGACAGAAGTTTGGAGATCCACTTTGCTGATTATGCACCAACAGATCTATTTGATATCACCCGCTTTGGCAAATTAGATGACACTTCTGAACCTGGTAATTATCGCTATTTTAAAAATGAAAATAATCTGCCATGGGCTCTTAAAATTGATGCGCAATGGCGCCATCCACAAGAATACATAGATATCATATGGGCTTATCCCGCCTATGAAGACTGGGTCGAAAGTTCAGGCGTTGAGGAGCAGCAGTGGTATATTTTTAATGGCCGAACTCACCACATTTATTAATCAATTGATAATAGGAGATAGACTATGAACACATTAATGAATCAGCACGAAAAACTGAAGAAGTTGTTCATCGCAAATGCCTTAGTTTTGCTTATCGCAAGTTGCGGCGGAGGCGGAGGTGGCAGTTCTGAAAGTGCTTCGGCGGCCGCAACTCCGACGCCAACACCAACAGTAACGTCTACCCCCACACCAATTGTGACCCCAACACCAACGGTGGTTGTAGATTATGCTCCCAGTTCTGATAAATTATCCTCTGCGGCGCAGTCTTCATCTGAGTTATATGTAGAACCAAGTTTTAAATTTACAAATTTCCAAACTGTAGTGATTGACGTTTATGTGACGGATGCGAATAGTAACCCACGTGAAAACTTGATGTTATCGGTCTCTGTGATTAACAGTGAAATTGTTGATTACGATGACCCCCGACTGCAAGATAAATCTTTGCTGACTAAGCTGAAAACCGGTAAGAACGGTCGTGTATATTTAGACTTAGAATTACCCAATAATGTCAAAAAAGTTCTGTTAGAACTCAACGCACTAGGCGTTGAAAATGATGTAATAGCTTCAATAGATGAGTACGGCGTGATTGAACATCATTTTACGCAGAACCAATAATTGAGGATTACTTACTCTGGAGTTGTACCTCATGAGAATTAAAACTGAAAATCATGAATTTTGCGGTTAAACGGATCATAGTCTAGGCTAAATCATCATTAATTTTTAAAGGCTGAAGTTATGACACGCGCTCGTCAGCAATTAATTGATTTATCCGCTACGCCTTATTATCACGTTATCTCTCGTTGTGTTCGCCGTGCATTCTTGTGCGGTGAAGACAAATTTACAGGTAAAAACTTTGACCATCGTCGGCAATGGTTGATTGATAGAGTGAAGTTGCTTTCCAATGTATTCTCTATCGATATTGCAGCCTACGCTATTATGAGTAACCATTACCATTTAGTGCTTCGCGTTAATCGAGAGCAAGCACAAGAGTGGTCTATGGATGAGGTGATTACTCGCTGGTATCGCTTATATCACGGTAATGCCTTGATCGACTTGTATCGCAAGGGGCAGATTGATGATGAAGTTAGATTGAGGAAAGTAGAAGAGTATGTGCAGCTTTGGCGTCAGCGTTTATTTGATATTAGCTGGTTCATGCGAAATTTAAATGAAACTATCGCACGAGAAGCGAACAAAGAAGATAACTGCACGGGGCGTTATTGGGAAGGGCGGTATAAATCACAGGCATTACTTGATGAAACGGCGTTATTAAGCTGCATGATGTATGTGGACTTAAATCCAATTAGAGCGAA
>Ga0105359_10000478_pt1 | contig 32989 bp, 34 predicted proteins | sample GOMGulsemesocosm_6_FD_83659 | JGI IMG/M metagenome (GOLD analysis project Ga0105359, IMG submission 83659) | Methane-oxidizing microbial communities from mesocosms in the Gulf of Mexico - GOM8C Gulf of Mexico | ecosystem: Environmental > Aquatic > Marine > Cold seeps | place: Gulf of Mexico...
AAAATCCAAAATCCTAACCATTAGATGAAGGGACCTAAAACTTATACTGGTGACCCGTGATGGATTCGAACCATCGGCCACTTCCTTAAAAGGGAAATGCTCTACCAGCTGAGCTAACGGGTCCTATTTAAGAAGCTGTTCTTAAATTGGAGTGGAATTATATGCAAATAATTATCATTTGTCAACGGTTTTTTGAAGAAAATTCAAAATTTCTTTTAGTGCTGTTTTTGCGGCTTGCATTTGCACTTCATTTCTTTGACCAAAAAAGTGATATTTTTCTACTTTTTTACTGCCTTTAGGCCCCATAAAACCAATGATTACAGTACCTACAGGTTTTTGTTTTGAACCGCCATTTGGACCAGCAATACCAGAAGTTGCAAGTGCGTAATTTGCGTCGAATTTTTCTTTAACATTGCTTAACATCTCATTTACAACTTCTATACTAACCGCACCATGCTTTTGAAGTGTTTTTTTTGATACATTTAATTCTTTGTGTTTAATGTCATTTGAGTAGGTTACAATGCCTCCATTAAAGATTTCAGATGAACCAGAGACTTGTGTTATTAAATAGGATATTAGTCCTCCTGTGCATGATTCTGCACTTGTTATACTAGCCTTGTTTTTTTTAAGTAAACTTTGCAACTTTTTCATGTCATTGTCATTAAATATAGAATCATACATAGTAGGCCTTATAATGTTGTGATGGATATATTAGAATAATTGAGCTTAATTGTGAAAGTGTTGTAATGCGTAGGAAACTATAATAAGATTTTACTCTTATTATAGTAGAAGGGCTATTCTGTTAAATCTGCTATAAAAGCATCTTCATTATAGTTAAGGTTTAAATATTCAACAATAACTTTTAAATCACGTTCAGCATTACCTAAACAAGATGTAGCACCTGGACTTGGTGTCATATTAAAAATTAAACCATTCCCTGGGTTAATAGATGCTTCACCTAACATAAGTTTTTGTTTTTCTTTATCAAGAACTTGTGGTCGCACGCCACCAAAACCTTTTGCATATTCAATATCATCAGTAGTTAATGAAGGAACAATTTTTTTAGCATCTTGTACAAATAGTTTTTTATTAATAAAAGGTATTTCAAATAAGAAGTTTTTAAATACATAGTTTCTAATATCAGAATCTTTTAATAGGTCCCAGAATATTTTTACAATGTTTCCATCAAAGTTTAACGTTTTCCAGAAATCCATATAGGTTCCTGGTTTAAATCGTTCAAGTTTTGGCATCATTAAAGCAGTTGGTCCAAAACGTGTTTTTCCATTTGCTAAAATATCAGGATCTCCATGTAAAGCAGCAAAAGGCAATTTGTCATTTTGTACCATATATACTTTACCATTTAAAAAATCCCCAGAAGTCATATAAAAACTTCCTGCCATTGGTAAACAACCCATGTGTTTTCCATAACCCATTTTATGAGCTATATATAATGAGTGTGCTCCTGCATTTACAATTACAAAATTAGCAGAATACTCTTCACCATTTTCAGTAGTAACATCAAATGTTTTATCGTCGTTTTCAATTATGTCTTTGATTTGTGAATTAAAATAAACATCACTAGGAATATCAGATGCTTTTGTACCTTGTTTAACCAAAGCTTTAGTCATTTCACCAAAATCAACTGTAGTATACTGGTCTTTTGCACCCATTGCTACAATATTTTCTGGTCTCTCAATTGTTTGTTCTTTATCTTGCCAAACAAGTTTTGGTTCTAATTCTTTTAGTTTCTCTTTATCCCATAGTTCTAGATATGGGAATAGTTCTTTAAAATCATGGTATCTTTTTGTAATAAAAGCTACTTCTTCATCTCCAACACCTAAAGCCATTTTTTGATGAGAAAACATAATTTTATTTTCAAGTTCATATTGAAGGCAAAACTTTTCTATCATTTTTGCTGATCTTTTAGTTGCATGAGCTTTTTCTAATGTATAGTTTGTTTCTATATCACCCACATGAATTGTTTGTGAATTACTTGTACCTTTAGTATTTAAAGTAGCTAGATCTTCGTATTTTTCAAGTATACACATACTTTTTACATCAGTATATTTAGCTAATTCATAAAAAATTGCAGCTCCTGAAATACCGCCTCCGACAATTATTACATCATAATGTTTTTTATTCATCTGTTCCATTCCCTATTATAAATATTAATCTTATAATATCAGAATAATTTAAATTTTGATACAAAATAACAAAAACATATGAACATAATTTGTTTCAAATGTCTCTTTTTAACACACTAATTTTACATCTAGGGCAAATATGTATAGAAAAGAAACAAAACGATTAAATAAGATTCATTATTCGTACTAAATGTATAGATTTTGTACAAGTGCCTAGATAATCAAATATTAACAATTATTTAGATAAAATCACGCATTTAAAATAAGATATAAGGTCTTACACATGGATTACAAAGATAGTTTATTACTTCCAAATACAAAGTTTCCAATGAGAGGAAACCTTCCGCAGAACGAACCTATTAAATATAAGTTATGGGATGAGTCAAATGTTTATGAAAAAATGAAAAAAAATCGTGAAGGTGCAGCAAGCTTTACTTTACATGATGGACCTCCATACGCAAACGGACATATTCATATTGGACATGCTTTAAATAAGATACTAAAAGACATCATTAATAAATATCATTATTTTGATGGAAAATCAATTCGTTACGTTCCAGGATGGGATTGTCATGGACTACCAATTGAACAAAAAGTTGAAGAAAAAATTGGATCTACAAAAAAGAAAGCCCTTGCAAAATCTAAATTAAGAGAATTATGCAGAACTCATGCAGCAAGATTTGTTGATATCCAAAAAGAAGAATTTAAAAAACTTGGAATTATTGGGGATTGGGAAAATCCTTATTTAACAATGGATTTTAAATTTGAAGCTAATATCTTTAGAGAATTATGTGCAATTGCTAAACAAGGTTTATTAATTCAACGTTCAAAACCAATTTATTGGTCATGGGCTGCTCAAACTGCATTAGCAGAAGCAGAAATTGAATATGAAGATAAAGTATCTCCTTCTATATATGTAGCTTTTAAACATGAAAAACTTGATGCTTCTTTAATTATTTGGACAACTACTCCATGGACGTTACCTGCTAATACTGGTATTTCTTTAAATCCTGAAGAAACTTATGTATTAACAGCTGATAAATTTATTGTTGCTAAAAAATTACATGCAGCGCTTCTTGCAGATGGTATTATTAAAGGTAATATTGTTGAAGAAATTACATCTAAATCCTTAGAAAATACCTATACAATAAATCCATTAAATGATAGAAAATCTAAAATTATTTTAGGTGAACATGTAATGATGGATTCAGGTTCTGGTTCAGTTCATACAGCACCTGGCCATGGTGAAGAAGATTATAAAGTTGGTTTACTTTATGATTTAGACATTATAATGCCTGTTGATGCATTTGGAAAATATGATAATACAATTGTACGAGAGAATCTATTTAGAGATACAGAAAAATACTTAGGTCTACATGTATTTAAAGCGAATGACTTAATTTGTGAAGAATTAGGGGATGCATTATTGCAAAGAGTAGATATTACACACTCGTATCCTCATTGTTGGAGAACACATACACCTGTAATTTATAGAGCAACTAAACAATGGTTTATTTCTATTGATGATGAATATGGAAAAGAAAATAAAACATTAAGACAAAATGCACTTCAAGTTGTAGAAGATTTAACTTTTTACCCAGAATGGGGAAGAAATAGATTAAGATCTATGTTAGATGGTCGTCCTGATTGGTGTATTTCACGACAGCGAGACTGGGGAGTTCCTATTGCATTCTTTAGAAACAAACTTACAGATGAAATCATTTTTGATGCAGATGTATTAGAGCATGTATCTAGTATATTTGATGAAAAAGGCTGTGATGCTTGGTATGATTTAAGTATTGAAGAATTATTGCCAAAAGGTTCAAAACATAATGCTGCAGATTTAGAAAAAACTCAAGATATTTTAGATGTATGGTTTGATTCAGGTTCTACTCAAAATGCTGTTTTAAGAAGCGGAAATTATGATGCAGGAACTTTTCCAGCAGACTTATATTTAGAAGGAAGTGATCAACACAGAGGTTGGTTTCAATCTTCACTATTAACTACGCTTGCATCAAGTGAAATTGCTCCTTATAAAGCAATTTTAACTCATGGATTCACTGTTGATGAAAAGGGCGAAAAAATGTCTAAGTCAAAAGGAAATGTTGTTGCACCTGATAAAGTGATGAAACAATATGGTTCTGAGATTTTAAGACTATGGGTTGCTATGAGTGATTATCAAAGTGATTTAAAAATTTCTGATAATATTTTAAAACAAAATGCTGAACTTTACAGAAAGATTAGAAATACTGCAAGATTTTTACTTGCAAATGTAAGTGACTTAGAAATATTAGTTCCTATTGAAGACTTAGGGGAATTAGATAAATGGGTACTTGCAAGAGCTCAAGATGTTTTTACTGAAATTAATAATGCTTTTAAAGTATATGAATTTTCAAAAGGTTTAAATAAACTGAATAATTTTCTAGTTGTTGATTTATCAGGAATTTATTTAGATGTGTGTAAAGACAGATTGTATTGTGATGATAAAAATGATCTTCACAGACGTGGAGCTCAAACAGCTATGGCAATTATTGCTAAAAAACTGTTTTCTACAATTGCTTGTATTTTAACGTATACGGTTGATGAACTATTAACGCATTCTCCGTTAGTTATTAAAGGTACGGCACAAGATGTATTTGATTTAGATACTTATGAGATTCCAAATGTTACAAGTACATTAAACAATGATGTTTTAATGGGTGCTAAAGAGAAGTTTCAAGAAGCAATTGATAAACTTAAAAAAGAAAAAATAATTAAGTCCACTCTTGAATTAGATATTTATACTGATTCAAGAGACTTATTAAGTTTACCAAAAACTGAAATTGCTGATTGGTTTATTGTTTCGAATTGTGTTGAAAAATCTCAAGATGCTTTAGTTTCTTTTGAAATCAACGGAGCTGTTTTTGAAGCCTATAAAGCTTCAAAAGAAAAATGTCCAAGATGTTGGAAATTTACAAGCTTAAGCAGTGAATGTTTATGTACTAGATGTGAAGATGCAGTAAAATAATGTTTGAAGAAGCCGTAAGTTTAAGCTTTATTTTTCAAAGCATTGCCGCTATCTTAATAGTTACAGCTATTGCTATTTATTTTATAAATAGCAATAAAAGAAGTAAATAAAGGCTAAAAAATGATGCCATTTTCAGACGAAGATTTAAAACCAGTAGTTGCTAATTTAATTAAACAAAAAGTAGCACCTATGTTAGCAAGAGATGGTGGTGCCATTGAACTACTTGATGTAATTGATGCCAGAATATTTATTCAATTACAAGGTGCCTGTGTTGGCTGTGGTTCAAGTGGTAGCACCTTGAAATTTGTTGTTGAAAAAGAGCTTAAAACAGCCATTCATCCAGAACTTGTTATAATAAATGTACCCCATGGTATGGAAAATAACCTTAAGGAACTTTAATGCTTAATGAAAAACGCTTACTTAATGATGCGAATACATTATTTTTAAATAAAGAATTTAAAAAAGCACTGTTTATGTATTCTGAATTATTATATATTGCTCCTTTAAATGAAGAGTATAAAATATATGCTATTCTTTGTGATATTGCTATTGAAGATGATGAAAAGGCTTTATCTTTATATGATTATTACAGTGTTTCAAAAGCAGAGGATTCAAAAGGTGCCATTGCTTACATTAAAAAAGTAATTAGTGCTTATGATGGAGATGTTGAAAATCTTATGGAAATGTTGGATGAATTTTCACAAAATACGGTTGAATCATTGGATGCTATTAAGTATGATGATTTTAAAGCATTAGTTATTTCAAGAGGTTCTTTTAGAGTAGCCTTTGAAGATATTATGTTTTCAACAAAAGTTGCAATTGAATCAAAAGATGATTTTATTGATTTTGTTTCAAAATTGATTGAAAATGATTTTAATACAACAGCGTATTCTTATTTAGAAGGCTTTAATGAATATTTTTCATATGACGATAATATTCAAAAATTATACAAATTATTGGAAGAGAAAAACATTGCACTTAATCACAAATGACTATCATTTCACGGACAATTCCCAAGAAGTTAATAAAAACACAACTTTTGTAAGCAATCAATACAATAAAAAATATATTGAGCAAGTAAAACAAGCAGGTTGTAAAAATATAATATCCTCCTCAACATTAAAAGATTTTTTTGATTTTTCTTGCATTAAAATTATTGGAATTACAGGTACGAATGGTAAAACAACAACAGCTGCTGCAATTTACTCTTTTTTACTTGATTTAGGATATAAGGTAGCACTTCAAGGAACACGTGGGTTTTTTATCAATGATGAACGCGTAGAAGAATATTCTCTAACCACACCTATGCAAGTTGCAAATTTTTCACATATTCAAAAAGCAATTAAAAATGAATGCGATTTTTTTATTATGGAAGTTAGCTCACATGCTATTGCACAAAATAGGATAGAAGGCCTTTCTTTTGAACTTAAAATTCATACTAATATTACAAGAGACCATTTAGATTATCACAATACAATAGAAGAATATATCAATATTAAAAACTCATTTTTTAAAGATGAGGGTAAAAAACTTATTAATAAAGATGACCCAAAAGTTATTGTTAACAAAAAGAATGCTTATGCTTATTCTTTAGATAAACCCTCAACTTATAAAGTTCAAGCCTATTCTTTTAATGAGGGAATGCAAGTTGCTATTGCTAATATTGATAAAATGGTTAATTTCTCTTCCTCAATGATGGGCATATTTAATATTTATAATCTTACAGCAGCAATTGGGGCTGTTGATATTGTTACTAATAAAAGTCTTGAAGAAATTTGTCTTGTTGTAGAAAACTTTGCAGGTGTTGAAGGAAGAATGGAAATTATTTCTAAAGAACCTTTAATAATTGTTGATTTTGCTCATACTCCTGATGGTATGAAAGAAGTATTTGAAAGTTTTAATCATAAAGATATTATTGCTGTTTTTGGTGCCGGAGGTGATCGAGATAAAAGTAAAAGAGCAATTATGGGAAAAATGGCAGCTAGTTATGCCAAACATATTATTATAACGTCAGATAATCCTCGTTTTGAAGATCCTGATTTAATTGTTGCAGATATTTTAAGTGGTATTAAAAACAAACAAAATGTAAAAATAGATATTAACAGAAAATCAGCTATTGCAAAAGCTATAGCTTTGGCTTCTAAAGATTCTGTTATATTAGTACTTGGAAAAGGGGATGAAAGTACTCAAACTATTTATGATAAAAAATTCCCTTTACTAGATAAAAAAATTATTTTGGATTGTTTAGGGAAATAAAATACAAGATTAAGAAGTATAAATAGTTTTTTATTTATACGCTCTAATTATAATTCCTCTTCCATGTTTAGATTGTGCAATGTAATTTACATAAGAGATTAAGGTATCTTTTCCTAAATAGTCTTTTACTAACCAGGCTGCTTCTAACACTCTAGCTCGAGATAGTCCTAGGTGTAAAAGTTCTCTTTTGCTTTTACTCTTTGTACTAGCAAAAGCTTGCGCATCTTTTTTATCCAATAAAGGAATAATTTGATAACGAATACTTGTTTCTTTATTGTTCTTAAAAAAAACCTTTAATTTCTTTTTACAAGCAGCACTTATATTCTTAGATGCTATTCCTGTATCATAACAAGAAACTGAATTGTATTTTTGTTTTTTAATTGACTGCCTGGTTTTCTCTAAGTTAGCTTGTAGATAAGAAATCTTTTTATTTAAAACAATGCTATTCGTAGATTCTTTTGGATTAATCTTATCCACTGCTTTTAAACGTTTTTCTAGAATCGTAAATTTGCTTTTTAAAACATATGCTGCTTGTAAATCTTCATTTAAATCATGAAAACCTAAAGTGCTTTTATCAAATTCTTCTTTAACAATCTTTTCTACAAGAACTTCTTTTACTGTTACAATTTCTTTTGGGAGCATATTTTGCTGAATTTGATACGTAAGTGCGATTATTATTGCTAAAAAGATAGGAATTACAATTTTATTTAATTTTATAGATAAAAAATCTCTAAGATCTTTTCTATAAATTTTAAATTTCTTTTTATTTGTATATTCTTTTGAACGTTCATCAAGTGCTTGTTTAAGTAAATCTTTGACTTCTAATTTATCTTGTTCATTCATACGCTTATTATAACCAAAAAATAATTATTTATGTTCTCTTTGTCGATTAATAACGGTTTTTAATAATAAGAAAGAAAAACAAGAAAAAAATACTTAGAAACAAAGGATAAAAATAATAATATTCTTTTAGTACAACTTTATTTTTATTTAGCGAACTTTTCTCCAAATAATTTATATCTTCATAAATTTTTTCTAAAGAAAAAGAATTTTTGGCCAAATAACTCTTTCCTTTACTTTCTTTAGATATATTCTCCAAAGCTGGCATTTTATAATTTGAAATTAATATAGTATAAATTTTAATATGATGTTTTTTTGCTAATTTTATAATTATATTTAGAGGTATCTTACTAGCAGTATCTTCTCCGTCACTTAAAAGCACAATAATTTTACTTTTAGATTTGGATTTTTTTAATATGTTAATTGAGCTTGCTAAGGAATCAAACATTGCTGTTTTTCTGCCAACAATACCTATATCTAAATACGACAAAATATCCATTTGTGCATTTTTATCGTAGGAGAGAGGTGAGGCTGTCATAACTGACGATCCAAATACAACTAGGGCAATATTGTCATTAATTCTTTTTTGTATAAAATCTTTTACAATTGAAGAAATAACCATCCATCTGTTTTCATTAGGTTTATCTATATTAAAGCCTCTTTGTCTCATTGAATAAGAAGTATCTAAACTTAAGACAATATCTATTCCATCATTTTTAATAAAAGTACTGCTGAGCTTTTTTACAGGTGAGGCTAAAGCAAGTAGGGCAAATACTAAAATTAAATATTTAGGTATTTTTAAATTCATTAAAGATGAAGATTTTTGGAGCATATTAATATGAGGAAAATAAAAACTTGCACTTTTTTCTTTGCAAAAGTACTCACAAAAAATAAAAACAAATAGAATTAATAAGATATAAGGATATTCAAACTCAAACATGCAAACTCTTCAAGTATTCATTGTATTTTTCTAAAAAAGTGCTAGAAAAGTTAGGCACGTCTTTTTTGTATTTATATTCTTCTAATAAAAGTAAAATATTTTTACACTCTTGCGTATTGTTTTTATGAAAGCTCATTAAGTGTGCATTTTTTGCAATAAGATAAGAGGCTTGTTTAGTATTTTTTAAATCTACATTTTGAAGTTCCCTAAGATATTTTTTAAAAGGATTATTTCTTTTTTTCAAATAAAGTTTGTACAAGTAAAAGAACAATAACAAAGAAAAAAGAATCAAAAGCAAAAGTAAAAAGATAAAAAAGTAAAAAGAATAATCATTTATTTCTACAATATCTTTAATGTCATGGATTTTTATCATTTTAAAAAACCCATTAATTTTGACAAGGCATCTTCATTCGTGTATATCTTAATAACTTTAATACCACAAGATTCTAAGTGCTCATATAAAAGATGATCGTTTTGTTTAATAGCTTCTTGATAGTTATTTAATGCTTTTTTTGATAATAATCCAAAGAAGTTCTTAGAAGTACTTGGATCAATAAAGTTTACATTGTTTAAAGCAAAAGGTTTTTCTTCAAATTTTTCGCGAATTATTATGGCATATACTTCATGTTTTTTTGAAAGCAGTTTGAGATCTAATTTTTGACTTTCTAAAAAATCCCCCAATAAAAAAAGTAAGGATTTTTTTCTAATATTTTTAAAAAGAATATTTCCCAAGTTAGGATAATCGATACTTTTATTAAGGCAGGTGTATTGTGAAATCTTCTGGTTCATATCATTAACACAAAAGATTTTTTTTGAAGCTTTAGTTAGTAGTTCTACTTGTGTATTTAGAATATAAGAAGAAAAGGGATCTCCTTGTTTTATAGATATAAAAGCCAATAAACATGCAATCTCATTGCAGAACTCACTTTTTAATTTGTGCAAACCAAAATGCATAGAACCCCCCATGATGTTGATAATTGCAATATTAAGTTCTTTTTGCGCATGAAAAACTTTTACATAAAGTTTTTGAAGCTTAGCAGAGATGACCCAATCAATATTTTTAACATCATTTCCATATTCATATTCTTTTAATTCAAGAAAATCATAACCGTCAGATTTTAACAAAGAAGAATTATTTCCATGTATTTCTGAGAAAACACGTTTTTTACTTTGTATAAGAATCTTTTTAGAAGCTAAATTCATGAACTAAGGAATGCTTATTTTTTCTAAAATTGTTTGCAAAATATCGTCAATATTGATCTCTTTTGCTTGTGCTTCATAAGATAAGATTACACGATGTCTTAAGACCTCTTTGAAAATCAATGCAATATCTAAAGGAGAGACATAATCATTCCCTCTAATATATGCTTTTGCTTTTACTGCTTTAAACATATCAATAGTAGCCCTTGGACTTGCCCCAAACTGTATATATTGAGCAATATGTTCCAAACCATAATCCTTAGGGTTTCTACTTGCAAATATTAAATCAACAATATATTCTTCCAGTTCTTTATCAATATGAACGTTTAAGATTTCTTTTTTTAATAAAAACAAATCTTCTTTAGTAAATACTTTGTTAATTGTTTCAAAGGTAGAATTTGTTACTTTTGAAGCAATTTCATACTCTTCTTCTTTCGTATTATAATCCACAATTATTTTAAACATAAATCTGTCTAACTGTGCTTCTGGTAATTCATAAGCACCTGCTGATTCAATTGGATTTTGTGTTGCTAGTACTAAAAATGGCTCATCTAAAATATAAGTATCTTCTGCAATAGTTATTTGACGCTCTTGCATAACTTCAAGTAGAGCTGCTTGAACTTTTGCAGGAGCTCTGTTTATTTCATCCGCTAAAAGAAGGTTTGTGAAAATAGGCCCTTTTTTAATTTTAAATTCACTTTCTTTCATATCATATATTTGAGCCCCAATAATATCACTTGGCAATAAATCAGGGGTAAATTGAACTCTTTTAAAATCTATATTTAAACTCTGTGCAAAAGCTTTTACTGTGGTAGTTTTAGCAAGTCCTGGAACACCTTCTAATAAAATATGTCCATTGCACAAAATTCCAATTAATAAAGCGTCGACCATGTGCTCTTGCCCTATAACACCTTTTTTAATTTCTTTTTTTAAATCTTCTATCTTTTGATGTAAACTCAAATTTTGTCCTTAAATATGCACTTGTTCTTTAGTTTAAGCAGATTCTATCACAAGTGGAATAAAGGTTATTTGAATTAAGAAATTTTTCTTTTATAAAAGATTTCATTGTAATAACTTGACTTAAAGAAAGATTAAAGTTAACTTGGATAAAATCACGGTTCTAAATTAATTTAGAAACCTCACATGTGTTAATCCTGGTATGGGTTGTACAAAGCTTTGTCTTTGTATTAAGGAACACAGAGGCTAAACCCTAAAACAAACACAAGGAATACAACATGGTTACAATGAAAGACTTATTAGAATGTGGAGTTCACTTCGGACACCAAACAAGAAGATGGAATCCAAAAATGAAAAAATTCATTTTCGGTGTAAGAAAGAATATTTATATTATTGATTTACAAAAAACTTTAAGATACTTTAGATTCACGTATAATATTGTTAAAGATGCAGCTGCTGAAGGTCAAACAATGATTTTCGTAGGGACTAAAAAACAAGCAAGAGATGCCGTTAAAAAAGCAGCAATTGATTGTGGTATGCCTTATGTTAACCATAGATGGTTAGGTGGTATGTTAACAAACTACGGAACAATTAAAAAATCAATTAGAAAATTAGAAATTATTAAAAGAATGAGAGAAGAAGGTCAATTAGATCTTTTAACTAAAAAAGAAGCATTAATGCTTTCTAGAAAAGAAGTTAAGTTAGAATTATACTTAGGTGGAATCAAAGAAATGCATAAATTACCAGACTTAATGTTTGTTGTTGATGCTGTTAAAGAAAAAATTGCTATTTTAGAAGCAAGAAGATTAGGAATTAAAGTTGTAGCTCCTTTAGATACAAACTGTGATCCTGATTTAGTTGATTTTCCAATTCCAGGAAATGATGATGCTATTAGATCAGTACAATTATTTTGTAATGAAATGGCTGCTGCAATTAACGAAGGTAAAGCTACTTTTGCTGAAGAAACTGGAGTTGAAGAAGAAGTTGTTACTGAAACTGAAGCTGCAGAAGTTGTTGCTGAAGCAGTAGCAGAAGCTGAGAAAACTGAAACTGCAACTGAGGCTAAGTAATTATGGCTGGTGCAACTCCTAAATTAATCAAAGAATTAAGAGCTATGACAGGAGCAGGAATGCTTGATTGTAAAAATGCTCTTAATGAAACCCAAGGTGATTTAGACAAAGCTGTTCAAACGTTAAGAGAAGCTGGACTTGGTAAAGCTGCTAAAAAAGCTGGAAACGTTGCTGCTGAGGGATTAATCTCTGTAACAGTTAACGCGGATGGTTCTCGTGCAACTATGTTAGAGCTTAATGCTCAAACTGACTTTGTTGCTAAGAATGATAACTTTATTGCTATTACTAAAGAAATCGTTGAACATGCTGCTGCTAATGATATTGCAGATGCGGAAGCTTTAGCTTCTTCATCTGTAAATGGACTTGTTTTTCCAGAATTTTTAGCAGGTAAAATTGCTACTGTTGGTGAAAACTTAGTTGCAAGAAAAGTAGCTGCTGTTACTGGTGACGTTGTAAATGCTTATGTACATACAAATGGTAGAGTTGGAGTTTTATTAGCTGCAACTTGTGATGAAGCTGCGGTTGAAAAAACAGCTACTTTATTAAAATCACTTGCTATGCATGCATCTGCTATGAAACCTACAGTAATTGCTTATACTGATTTAGATGCTTCTTTTGTTGAATCTGAAAATAGAGCAATTGTTGCAGAAATTGAAGCTGGTAATGACGAGCTTTACAGATTAAAAAAACCTTTAAAAAATATTCCTCAGTTTGTGTCTAGATCACAATTGACTAAAGAAGCTCTTGCAACTGCAGAAGCTGAAATGTCTGCTGAACTTATTGCACAAGGTAAACCAGAAAACATTATTGCTAATATTGTTAAAGGTAAAATAGCAAGATGGATTGAAGATAACTGTCAATTAGATGGTAGACTTGCTTTATTATCTCAAGCATATGTAATGGATGATAAAAAAACAGTTGAGCAAGCAATTGCTGCTGTTGATGCATCTATTAAAATTACTGCTTACATCAGATTTGAACTTGGTGAAGGTATTGAGAAAAAAGAAGAAGATTTTGCTGCAGAAGTTGCTGCACAAATGGCTAAATAAGTAAATACTATACATTATAAATAAGAAAGGCTTGAATGATTAATTCTGATTCAAACAGCGAAGATTTTCATTCAAGTCCTCTTCCTTCGAAGCTTCTTTTAGAAGCCAAAAATATTTCTCACTCTTTTGATTATCCCTTATTTAACAAAATAAATTTAGCACTTTATGAGAAAGAAAGTATTGCTATTATTGGTGTTAGTGGAACAGGTAAATCTACATTATTAAATATATTAAGCTCACTTTTAAAACCAAACCTGGGGGAACTTCTTTATAACAATACTAATATTTACAGCTTAAAAGATAAAAAGCTTTTAAATATAAGAAGAAAAGATTTTGGTATAATATTTCAAGCACACTATTTATTTAGAGGTTTTAATGCCCAAGAGAATCTTGAAATAGCTTCTTTGTTAAGCGGTCACGCTTTAGATAAGAACTTATTAGAGGATTTAGATATAAAGCATGTAATGAAACAAGGAGTTGGTGAATTAAGTGGAGGACAACAACAACGTTTATCTATTGCACGAATTATTTCGAAAAAACCAAGGATTATTTTTGCAGATGAGCCAACAGGTAATTTAGATAAAGAAACAGCAAAAGAAGTAATGAATACCGTTTTTTCTTATATAAAAAACAATAATGCAGGCTTGATTTTAGTTACTCATGAAGAAGACTTAGCTTATGAGTGTGACAAAGTCTTTAAACTAATTAATAATGAATTGAAGGAGTTAAAATGAAACTTTTATTAGTAAGTAAAACTCCAATTATAATTCAAATATTTAAATTAATTTGTTCAAAATTAGAACTTGAATATAAAAATGATATTAGTAAAAAAATTCAAGAAAAATATGATTTAATTGTTTTAGATGAAGAATATATTGTAAATGATTTTAGCAGTATAAAACAATACGCAAAAAGAATAGGAATAATTTCAAAAGAGAAATTAAGCATTGATACCGCAAGTGATTTTGAAATTACACGTCCTTTTTTACCCAAACAATTAAACGATATTTTAGAAGAGCAGATAGTATTTATCAAAAATGATGTACTTGAAAAGATAAAAGAAGAAAAGTTAAGTGAAGAAGAGAATCTTAAAGATGAGTCTTTGGTTAATATTGATGAATTAAATTCTTATGTTGATTCGATTGCTGATTATATTGTTGATGATATTGACAATGATAATGATGAAAGTATTGTCTCTTTTACTTCTTTAAAAGAAGGAGGGGTTCTTGATTCAAGTGAATTAACTAAAATTAATCAAATTCTCTTAGACTCAAGTGTAGAAGATGCTTATGAATTAGATCAACGAGAGTGGAAAGACTTATCTGATGTTATTGATGATGCACTTAATGAAGTAAAAGAATATGAATTTAAAGACTCAACACAAAGTATAGATTTAATACTTAATCAATACAACTTAGATGAGTTAAGTCCCTTATTTTCTAAAGTTGACCAAAGTATAATTGATAGACTTACTCGTGGTGAAACAATTGATATTAGATTATCGTTAAAGGCATAATATGATAAATGAAAAAAATGGTGCAATTTTAATTCTCTCAGGTCCTAGTGGCTGTGGAAAATCGACTTTACTAAAAGAAGTATATAAAGATATCAAAGATTATTATTTCTCTATTTCAACAACAACAAGAGCTCCTAGAACAGGCGAAATTGATGGAATTGATTATGCTTTTGTTTCAAAAGAAGAATTTAAAGAAGATATTAGAGAAGGCCATTTTTTGGAATGGGCAGAAGTTCATGGAAATTTTTATGGTACATCTTTAAAACCAATAAAAAGAGCACTTAGTGCAGGTAAATTAGTCATTTTTGATATTGATGTACAAGGGCATGAAATTGTAAGAAAGAAGATGCCTTACAATGTTACGTCTGTTTTTATAACTACTCCTTCTTTAGATGTCTTGGAAAAAAGATTAAGAGCAAGAGGAACAGATAAAAAAGATGTGATTAATAAAAGATTAGATAATGCAAAAACTGAAATTAAATATTTTAAAAAATATGATTATTTTATTGTAAACGATGATTTAGTCACTGCATCAAAACAATTGGTTAGTATTGCCAATATTGCAAGAATAAAAGCCAGCTTATTTGAAGATGAAAAACTTTTAAGCGCTTGGTATAAATAAAACTTTATTTATACCTCTTCAAAAGAAAGTGGTTCTGAGAAATAATAACCTTGTGAATAATCTAGGTCCAAAAGTTTTACTTTATTGTAAACTTCTTCGTTACAAACATATTCTGCAACTGTTTTTAAACCCAATTTTTTAGAGAAATTTGAAATTGTTTCTACAATGATTTCTTGATTCATTGATTGATCAATTTCTTTAATTAAAGAACCATCAATTTTTACAAAATCAATGTCTAAGTGGGTTAACATATTAAAATTTGAATATCCCGCACCAAAATCATCTACTCCAACTGTACAACCATAGGTTCTTACTTGTGCTATAAAACGCTGAACTGAAGCAAAGTCAGATATCTCTTCACTTTCTAAAATTTCAAACTCTAGCATAGAAGTAAGACTTTTATTTTCTTCTAATTTTGTAAAAATACATTCTTGTGTTTTAGTAGAAGAGATATCAGCAAATGAGATATTAATCGAAACCCTTTTATTTTTTTCTTTTATAAAAATCAAAGCTTTTTCTAACATTATTTCAATAATTTTAGGATAGAGTTTCACTTTTTTTGCGATGTCCAAAAACTTATGTGGTGCAATTGCTTTTCCATCTTTTTCTATATAACGAATTAATGCCTCGTATTTGTAAATCTCTTTTGTTTTCGTATCAATGATTGGCTGATAGTAGGCAGTAAAAAGATTGTTTTGTATTCCGTTCTTGACTTTTTTTACCCAACGCATATTTTCTTCAAAGTTTTCTTGAAAGTTATAAGAATCTTCATAAATTAGAATTTGTTCAAACTTTTTTCTTGCATAATTAATTACTCTTTGGGTATATCTAAAAACATCTTCTGCTTTGGCTTTTGCAATTCCTATTGTAATATGTAAATCAATTGAATGTTCACCAATTAAGATGGCATTTCTTTCTATTTTTTCTGCAAAGGAAGTACAGCGTTCTTTAAATTCTTTTATACTTAAGGTTGTTCCTAAGGTTACAATAGCAAATTTATCCGCTTCAATACGATAAATAGTAAAGGTTTCTTCTTTAAAGTCTTCTTTTATTTTTTTTGCAAATTGGCAAAGAATTTGATCTCCATTGGCTTCTCCATAAAGATCATTTATTGTTGAAAATTTATCAATATTAATTAAAGCCATTAAATCAACTTCACTTATATTCAAATCTTTTTTAAGTTTATTTCTGTTGGGTAAGAGTGTTAATTTATCAATATACAAATCTTTTAATTCATGATAAAGTAAGGATTGACTCATTAGTTGTAAAAGTTTTTTCATATCAATGGGTTTTAGAACATATTTATCTACACCAATATCAATTGCATCAAGTAGGTATTCTGTGTTTGAAAATGCTGTTGCTACGATAATAGGTATTTTAGGATTAATTTCTTTGATTTTTTTAATCATGGTTAAACCATTCATTAAAGGCATATTAATATCTGTAATAATTAAATCTATTTGATCTTCATGCTCTTTAAATAAAGCTAAACCTTCTTTTCCATTCTTTGCTATGAATTGTTTTTTTGTAAAACCTTTTAAAATATTTAATGTGATTTCTCGTAAATTATCTTCATCTTCTGCATATAATATTGTAATATTTTTTAATATAGAAATGTTTTCAATCATAAAACTTCTTCTCCAACTTTATACGATATAATCTGATAATTTTAAAATAATCTTATTATTCTTAGATAAATAATAATATCATAATATCTTTATGATTTAGATTGTAAATGTAAAATGTTACTAAGCTATAAAAATTATTAAATAAAATAAATCCATGAAATTATTAGGAAAAATGTCTTGAGCATAAAATGTAATCACTGTCAAATAGCCTTTGAAAATGAAGTAATGATTAAAGAAAATGACTTATTTTTTTGCTGTAAAGGCTGTCAAAGCGTCTATTATCTTTTACAAGATGAAGATTTAGGATCCTTTTATAATAAGCTTGGAAATAAAACTTTAGCTTCTGTTAAGAAACACGAGCAAAATGATTTAAATAATTTTGATGAAGAGAGCTTTTTTAAAAATTATGTAAAAGAAACACAAGATGGATTCTCTCATATTGATTTAATCATTGAAGGAATTCATTGTTCTGCTTGCGTTTGGTTAAATGAAAAAATTCTCTTTGAATTAGAGGGAATAATTGAAGCAAAAATTAATTTTACAAATAATAAAGCTAAGATTATTTTTGATAAAGACGAAATTAAATTGTCAAGTATTATTTCAAAAATAAGATCTATTGGATACGATGCATATGCTTACGATATTTCTTTATCAGATGAAAATGCAAGCGAAGCAAAAAAAGATTATTTTATTAGAATGATGGTGGCTGTTTTTTCTAGTGTTAATATTATGATGTTGGGAGTAGCTAAATATACAGGCTTTTTTACGGGTATAGATGATGATATAAAACACATGATTCATTTGGCTGAGTTTATACTTTGTACTCCTGTATTGTTTTATTCTGGAAGTATCTTTTTTAAAGGTGCGTACCATGCCTTACGAAACAAACTAATAAATATGGATTTTTTAGTTTGCTCTGGTGCTAGTTTGTCCTATATTTATTCTTTATATATTTTAGGTGGGGGTGCAGGGGAGAGTTATTTTGATTCTGTAAGTATGATTATCACTTTTGTTTTGGTTGGTAAATATCTAGAAGTTCTTGGTAAAAAATCTGCTATTGATACCTTAGATACGATTAAATCAAAAGTGCCTTTATTTGCAACCTTAATTAAAGCAGATGAAAAAGTGATTGTAAACATACAAGAAATTAAAGTAGGAGATGTACTTGAGCTTAAAACTGGTGAGCAAGCTTGTGTCGATGGGGAATTATTAGCCTATGAAAGTTCTTTTGATGAAGCAGCGTTAAGTGGGGAATCTCTTAGTGTTAATAAAAAAGAAAAAGATCCCATTTACAGCTCAAGTATTAATCTTGGTTCTTTAGTACAATACAAGGCTCTAAAAACCTATGAAAAATCAACGTTAAACTCAATCGTCGTTTTATTAGAAGATTCTTTGAACAATAAACCCAAAATTGAAGAAAAAGCCAATGAATTCTCAAAAGTGTTTTCTCTTCTTATTTTAGCAATATCTTTGCTTACTTTTTGTACTTGGTATTTTTTTGGCTTATCAATGGGATTTTCTTATGGAGATATTTCTGTTTTTGAAAAATCTTTTATTGTTGCCATTTCTGTAATTGTGATTGCCTGTCCTTGTGCTTTAGCATTAGCCACTCCAATGGCCTCTTTAATTGGTATTTCTGCATTGGCAAAAAAAGGCTTGTTATTTAAAGAAGCCAAATACATTGAAGAAATGGCAAAAGCAGATGTAATGGTTCTTGATAAAACAGGCACACTAACGAAAGGACTTTTACGTGTAAAAGACTTTAATCTAAGTACTAATAATGCGTTTCATCTTAGTTTAATGTACTCATTAGTAGATTCTTCAACGCATCCCATTTCTAAAGCACTCAAAAAATACTTAGAAGAAAAGTACAAAAACTTAGAATATATAAAGTTAAAAAACATTAAAAATTTTAATGGAAAAGGACTAAGTGCTTTTTATGAAAATACAAAAAAAGAGCGTTTTGAACTTTTAGGTGGAAATCTTTCTTTCTTAAAAGAGCATAGTATTTCTACTTCTTTTAGAAGTACTTCAAGTGAATATATATTTTGCATTAATAAAGAAGTATTCGCCTGCGTTACGTTAGAAGATGAATTAAAAGAAGATGCAAAAGAATTTATTTTGTATACAAAGAAGAATAATATCGATACCGTTATTTTAAGTGGCGATAATATTAATGCAGTGAAAAGTATTGCAAAAGATTTGGATATTAAAGAATTCTATGGAAATGTAAATCCTATAGAAAAAGCAAATTATATTAAAAGTTTAAAAGAAAAGAACAAAAGAGTTATAATGGTTGGAGATGGCGTAAATGATGCTTTGGCTTTATCGTATGCAAATGTATCTATTGTTATGAAAAGTGGTACAGATATAGCAATTTTGGTTTCTGATATTGTTATTTTAAATAATTCACTTAAAGCATTAAAAGAAGCATTAATTTTGTCAAAAAGAACATATTATTTTATTAAACAAAATTTATTGATTTCTTTGCTTTACAATATGATTACTATTCCTTTGGCAGTTTTTGGTTTCGTAATTCCTTTAGTAGCCGCTTTATCTATGAGTCTAAGTTCACTAATAGTAGTATTGAATTCACTTAGAATAAAAAACAAAGGTTAATTATGATTTCAGACACTTTATTTATGATGTTATTTGTTGGTTTATTTCTCTCTTTTATTGTACTGGGATTTTTTATTTGGGGTGCTAAAACGGGGCAGTTTGATGACACTTCTAAGATGATGGATGGTTTGTTATTTGACAGTGAAGAGGATTTAAATGATGCTGTGAAAAAAGAAAAAAAGATTAGTGATGCAAAAAATAAATTTAAAAGTTCGAAATAAGTAGAGCCAGTGATTTAATGTCTTTTTGGCTTAATCTCATAACCTGTCCTTTCATTATTCCTTTCATTTCTCCCCCATAACTACCATTTTTATATCCATTTAGTGCAAATTCAATTCTCTCTTTGCTCCAGCCTCTTATTATTTTTGATTTACTTAAGGCTTTTTCATTGCCATTAAAGCCGTGGCAAGAGGCACATACAGAAAAACCATTAGCAAAAAGAGTAGATGTTAATAAAAAAAAGATAAAAAAAGTTTTTTTCACTGTCTTCCTTATGTTTGGTAATAATTATTTTACCTTTTTTGTATTATTATTAACTTATATTATTATCTTAATTTTTATGCCAATTTAAATATAAAGTTATATTTATACCTTGACTTATTATTTTCTTCTTAAATATATTAAATTTTATATAAAAAATATGATAAAATACAAAAAATGAATCATGATGGGTTTAAGAATAGGAAAAAGATGAAGAAAAAAAATAAAGCATTGGTTTTAATGAATATGGGTGGCCCTAGAAGCAAAGACGAATTAAAACTGTTTTTGAATAATATGTTTAGAGATAAAAATATTGTAAGTATGAAGAGTAATTTTTTACGATATTGTCTTGCAAAGATCATTGTTTTATCGCGTTTAAATAAAGCATGGGAAAACTATGTAAAAATTGGAGGAGCTTCTCCTCTTAATGCTATTACTACAAAACTTGTGGATAAATTAAATGCGAAACTTGAGAATTACGAAGTAAAACAAGTCATGCGTTATACCCCTCCTTTTGCACAAGAAGCCTGCGATTCTTTACAAGCATTAAATATAGAAGAAGTGGTTTTACTTCCTTTATATCCCCAATACTCAACAACAACAACGAAGTCTTCTTTAGAAGATTTTATGAATGTTAAAAATTTTAACTTTAGAACGCGAATTATTGAGCCTTTTTATAAAAATGATCTTTTTAATACCATTATAATTGAGGATATTAAAAAATCAGTATTAAGTACTAAAGGCTACAATCTCATTTTTTCTGCCCATGGTTTACCTCAAAAAATAGTTGATGCAGGGGATCCTTATCAAGAACAAGTAGTAGAACATGTATCGCTTTTAATAGAAAAATTAAAAAAAGAAGACCTTGAGTTTTCTTCTATTAATTTAGCATATCAGTCAAAAGTAGGGCCTTTGAAATGGATTACACCTTCTTTAGATGATAAATTAAAAGAATTTAAAAATGAACGTGTTTTAATTTATCCTATTGCATTTATAATTGATAACTCAGAAACAATGTTTGAACTTGACATTGAATACAGAGAAATTGCAAAATCACATGGTATCAGTGATTATAAAGTCTGCCCTTGCGTTAATGACTCAGACGAATTTGTTTCTTTTATTGAAGAGTTAGTAAAAGAAAAATAATATAATATATTTTTGTTGACGTAAAAATCAACTATAGGAAAAATAATGGAATTTACTTTTATACTTAAAAAAATCATATCTGCTTTTTTAATGCCTTTATCTTTAGGACTTATTTTGGCGTTTATTGGTTTGATTTTTTTATATTTTAACTCTTATAAAAAAGCTAAAATTATTTTAAGCCTTTCATTTCTTTGGATATTTTTTATTTCCTATAGTCCAATATCTAATAAAGTATTGGCACCCCTAGAAAATACTTATAAAAAAGTAAGTTTAGAACAAAAAGCACAGTATATTTTGCTTTTAGGAGGAGATTATGAAAGCAGAGCCTATGAAGCTTTGCGTTTGTATTATTTAAATAAAGGCTCTAAGATTATTACTTCTGGTTATAGAGGAAGAGGTGAGGTTTCTGAAGCAATTATAAATGCTAATAAATTAATCTCTTTGGGAATTCCACAAGGTGATATTTTAATTCAAGAATCACCAAAAGATACAAAAGAAGAAGCCCTAAGTGTAAAAGACATTGTAAAAAATGAAAAATTCTTTTTAGTGACGTCTGCTTATCATATGAAAAGAGCTATGAAAATTTTTGAAAAAGAGGGTTTAAATGTGATAGCTGCGCCTACACGTTTTTTAGTAAAAGACAGTTATTATTTATCTCTTCCTATGGCTTCTTCTTTAAATAAAACAGAAGTCTCTTTTCATGAATACTTGGGCCTTTTGTGGGAAGATATAAAAGAACTTCTTAATTGACAAAAGACTTAGCTTTTAGTATAATTCGAAAAAAAGTGTAAAATTTGAAAACGCTAATTAAAATTAATAATTTATCTTTTGCTTATGATAAAACACCTGTATTGGAAAATATTTCTTTAGAGATAAAGAAAAATGATTTTTTAGCCATAATAGGCCCCAATGGTGGTGGAAAAACAACCCTAGTAAAACTCATACTTAAAATCCTAAAAAGTAAAAAAAATATGATTTCATATCATATTGATGATTCTGTTATTGGATATGTTCCCCAAAATACCAATTTAAATTTGGATTTTCCTATTACTGCTTTAGAAGTAGTTTTAATGGGCCATCAAGTTAAAAAAAGAAGACTTTTTGGTTATTCAAAAGAAGATATAGAATGTGGAATGCATTCATTACGTCAAGTAGAGATGGCAGATTTTAAAGATTCAAAAATTGGTTCTTTAAGTGGAGGACAGAGGCAAAGAGTGTTTATCGCACGTGCTTTATGCTCACATCCTGAAATATTATTCTTAGATGAGCCAACGGCCAGTATTGATGTAAAAGGTCAACAAGATGTGTATGACTTATTAGAAAATCTAAACAAAAATATGAGTATTATTGTTATTTCTCATGACATTTCTGTTTTGTTAAACTATGCAAAAAATGTAGCCCATGTGAATAAAAATTTGGTTTTCCATTCTCTTGATAATGTATCAAAAACTTTAAACAACAAATCGGAACATTTATGTGAAGTAGAATTATTAAGTGCCTTAGGACAAAATATAAAACATGAGTGTAATCATGAACATTAATATGCAGATTTTTAAAGGAGAGCAAAATGCTTGAAGCCTTAAGTTATGAGTTTTTCCAAAATGCCTTACTTGCAGGTTTATTGCTTTCAATTATTTCAGGTGTCATAGGCTCACTAATTGTTGTTAACCGTATTACTTTTTTAGCAGGTGGAATTGCTCATAGTTCTTATGGAGGAATTGGTCTTGCCATTTATTTAGGTCTTCCTGTATTATTTGGCGCAACTGTTTTTGCAGTAATATCAGCTATTATTGTGGCTATTATTACGTTAAACAATAGAAACAAAGCAGACAGCATTATTGGTATTATGTGGGCAGCTGGTATGGCCATTGGTATTGTTTTTGTAGATTTAACCCCTGGTTATAATGTAGACTTAATGTCTTATTTATTTGGGTCAATTCTAGCTGTTTCTTATAATGACATTCTGTATATGTTTGTTTTAGATGTTCTTCTTATTTCTTTACTGCTTTATTTCTACAAAGAAATTCTTTCTGTTTCTTATGATGCTCAATTTTCAAGTTTAAGAGGTATTAGTGTTAAATTCTTTTATACACTTATTCTTGTAATGGCTGCTTTATGTATAGTTGCAGCTATTAGAGTAGTGGGATTGATTTTGGTAATTGCTTTATTAACCATTCCTACGTATATTTCTTTAATGTATGTAAATAATCTTTCAAAAATGATGTTTTTATCTTCCTTTTTTGCTGCCTTATTTACTGTTATTGGCTTGTTACTGTCTTATTATTATGATATTAGCTCAGGTGCAAGTATTATACTTGTTTCTGTATTTTGTCTGTTTTTTGCGAAAAGTATTGAAAAAATAAAACAATAAGAAAAAAATATTAGCTATAATAAAGAAAAACAAATTTACATTTGTAAAAACGGAAAAACATGGACCAAAGAATAGAATTAGGATTAATTAATACGCTTCGTATTGATAGAGTTACAGAACCAGGCTTGTATTTAATAGCAGAAGATGAAGAAGTAGTTTTACTTCCAAATGCATATATAACAAATGATATGCATGTAGGAAATGACATAAAAGTGTTTATTTACACAGATTCAGAAGACAGACTTATTTCAACTACCTTAACTCCTAAAGGACTTTTAGGAGATATTGTTTCAGTAGAAGTAGTTGATTTACTTCCTTTTGGTGCTTTTGTAGATATTGATCTTCCAAAAGATTTATTAGTACCTAAAAACAAACAAAAATCAAGCTTTAGCGTAGGACAAACAAGAGTTGTTCGTATAGTAGAAGATGAACATACAGGAAGACTCATTGGAACTGAAAAGTTTTCTTTAGAAGATGCGCCTAAAACGTTCAAAAAAAATGATGAACTTGATGTGGTTGTTTATGCAAAAAGTCCTTTAGGATATAAGCTTGTTGTAAATGGAAAATACGAAGGTATGATTTTTCACAATGAAATTTTTGAAAACATTGAAATTGGAAGCTCTAAAAGAGCTTATGTTAAATATGTAAGAGACGATGGGAAAATGGACGTTTCTTTGCAGAAAATTGGCGAAAAAAATGTTAATGATATTGAAGAAAAAGTTTTGGATATTTTAAAACAAAATGGTGGGGAGCTTGGATTTACTTACAAAAGTGATGCCGAAGATATTAAAGATGTTTTTGGAATTAGTAAAAAATCTTTTAAAGCAACACTTACTAAATTAATAGAAAATAAAAAAATTATATTAACTTCAAATACTATTAGTGTTTGTTAGGCAAAAGGGAAACAATGATTACAACTAAACTTAAAGGACAACTTGTTAACTTAAGTGGTAACTTATTAAATGTAGGTGATGCTGCTCCCTGTATCACTTTATGTACGCAAGATTTAAAAGATATACAAGTAGGTGGAAAAAAAGATTGTATTCAAATCATTGCATCTGTGCCTTCTTTAGATACAGACGTATGTGCTGAAGAAACACGAAAATTTAATGAAAAAGCATCTTCGTTAAAAGGGGTAGAAGTAAGTGTTGTTTCACAAGATCTGCCTTTTGCAATGGGACGCTTTTGTACAACAGAAGGCATTGAGCATATAAACATAGCTTCTGATTTTAGAGATAAGGCATTTTCTAATGCTTATGGCGTTTTAATTGATGATTCTGTTTTAGAAGGTTTATGTGCAAGAGCTATTTTTGTTGTAAATACAAAGGGAATTATTGTATATAAAGAACTTTGTGATGATATCACACATGAGCCTAATTACAAAAAAATATATGAAGCGATAAAAAACGCTTAAACATATTGTTTTTAGTCAAGGATATTAAGATAAGAGCCTGATATACTCCTTTAAATGTTTTTTAACATATTTAGGATGTCTTATGTTTTTATCTTGGTTTTCTTCTTTTTCTTCTCAAGCACACAAGGTCTTTTTTTCAACTGCGCTTATTTTTTTATTGCTTTTCCTCTTTTTGTTGCTGTTAAATTATTCTTCACTTATTTATCTTGAAGCATCTTTACATGACTATCATTCTTATGCTTTGATATTTGTAGTTTTCCCACAGTTTTTTATTGGTTTTTTATATACTGTTTTCCCTCGTTTTTTAAATACGTCTTTTATTACAAGAAAAAGTTATATCAAACATTTTTATATTTACTTTTTTGCAACAGCTTCCTTTTTCTTAGCACTTCTTTTATCTTTTTCTTATTATATGCTTTTTGCTTTCTTTATTTTTTTAGCACAGGTTTTTAGTTTTCTTTTATTGTATGGACTTTATAAAGAATCAAAAGTAGAAGATAAAAAAGATGCAAAATGGATATTAATCTCTTTTTTTACGGGCCTTAGTGCTCATTTTTTATACTTTCTTTCTTCTTTGCCATTTGAATATTCTGCATTAATACATTCTTTTTCTTTAAATGTGGGTTTTTACCTTTATTTATTTTCTTTGATTTTTGCAGTATCACAACGGATGGTGCCTTTTTTTACGCGTGGCAAAACGCCTGCTTATGTGATAAATAAATCAAAGTACCTAATGGAAATTGTATATACTTTATTGTTTTTAAAAGTCATAATCATGAGCTTTGATTCTTTACTTTTAAATCTTCTAGCAGATATTCCTTTATTTGTATTTTTTACAAAAGAGTTGTTGAGATGGAAACTTCCTATTAGAAAAAGTGAAGCTATTTTATGGATTTTACATCTTTCTTTGTTATGGATTCCTATTGGTTTTTTTGTTTCCATTTGTGAGTCCCTTTTTTCTTTAAATGAGATTTATATTGAAAAAGCAGTTATTCATATTTTTGCTTTGGGTTTTTTTCTTAGTATTCTTATTGGTTTTGCTACAAGAGTAGTACTTGGACATTCAGGACAAACACCCTATGCTAATAAAGTAAGTGTTTATTGTTTTATTTTTCTTCAAGTTTTGGTAATTTTTAGATTTATTTCTGCTTTATTGATTAATACAAGTTCTTTGTATCTTTTTTTCCTTAACATGACTCTTTTATTGTTATTACTAACTTTATGTACCTGGTCGTTTAAATATCTAAAGATTTTATTAAAATAACACTCTTTTTTTTTAATAAACAAAGGCTTTATATTCTTTGTATATACTAGGGTATATATAAAGGATTCACATGAAGAAGTTAAGCGCAAAAGATGTTACCTCAGAGATTTTATTTAACAAAAGAAGAAACTTTTTAAAATTAGGAGCTGCTAGTATTGTTGCTTCCTCTGCTTTGGTTGATCTTATGGCAAAAGAAAATTTACCTTTATCAAACCTAAAATATTTAAAAGATGCAAATGAAAATGATTTAAAATTAAATACTTTCAAAGAAATCACTTCTTATAACAACTTTTATGAGTTTACTACTTCCAAAGAGAAAGTAAAAGATTTAGCAAAAGATATGGATACAAGTTCATGGAAAATTACAATTGATGGTTTGGTTAAAAATCCTATTACTATTGATGTACAAGATTTAATTAAAAAATACGCGCTAGAAGAGCGAATCTATAGATTCAGATGTGTTGAGGGATGGGCTATGGTTGTGCCTTGGATTGGTTTTGAATTAAAAAAATTAATAGAAGATGTAGAGCCACAAGCTAAAGCTAAATATGTAAAATTTACAACCAAATATGATACCGAAATGTTTCCCGATCAAAGCAGAGGCGTATTTTCATCTATTACTTATCCTTATGTAGAAGGTTTACGTATGGATGAAGCAATGAATCCCTTGACTCTTTTAGCTGTTGGTTTATATGGAAAAACACTAGAAGGACAAAATGGAGCACCTATTCGTTTAGTAGTGCCTTGGAAATATGGTTTTAAGTCAATAAAATCCATTGATAAAATCACTTTTTTAGAGGAAGAGCCTTTAAATACCTGGCAAGCGCAAAATAAAAATGAATATGGTTTTTATGCTAATGTGAATCCAAAAGTGGATCATCCAAGATGGACACAAAAAAGAGAAAGAGTTTTAGGCTCATTTTTCAAGAAAAAAACCTTAGCTTTTAATGGCTATGAAAAAGAAGTAGGACATATGTATAAAGATATGGACTTAACAAAGAATTTTTAATGAAAAAGATTATCTGGTTTGTAGCTTTTTTACCCTTAGCATATATGTTACTTGAGTTGTTTATTTTTCAAAACGCAAGTGACCCTATTAAGTATATTTATTCTATTACAGGAACAGCTGCGATCGCTATTTTGTTTTTAACAACAACACTTTCTTTGTGGTTTAAAAAACTTGTAAAACATCGTCGTTTAATTGGTTTGTTTGGCTTTTTTTATGCTTTTTTACATATGGCAAATTTTTTGATTTTAGATATGGAATTGGATGTATTGTTTGCACTAGAAGAAACCTTGGATAAACCTTTTATATATTTAGGCATGATTTCTTTTACTGCTTTAGTATTTATGAGTGTAACCTCTACTAAAATATTATTCAAAAAATACAATAAATATCATAAGGTTTTGTATTTAGTATTAATTCTAACAACAATTCATTTTGTAATGGCACAAAAATCTTTATCAATTTTACAATTTACCTACTTAGGTATATTTGCAGTGATCTTATTAGCAAAAATAAATAAAAAAACAAAATTCTTTACTTTTAAAGAAAAGATAAAAGCCTAAAACTTTTATCTTTTTAAAGCAAATAAAGCCAAAAGTGCAGTACAACTCATCATAATAAAAATTGGAGTTAGCGTACTTGTTTCAATTAATGAAGCTAAAAAACCAATAAAGCCTCCAATAAAAAACTCACTAATTCCAATAACAGCATTTGCAACCCCTGCATCTTTTTTAAAAAAATCCAAAGCACAAGCCATTGCATTTCCAAAAATAAACCCTAAAGAACCTATGTATAACATCAAGAAAATAAGTACAGCATACAAGTTAGGATTAAACGAAATACCTATTAAAACAAGGCCAGCAAATATTTGTAAATATATTCCATATTTTAATATTTGTGAGGGAGGGATATCTTTAATAAGTTTGATATTAATACGTGTAAAAATAATCATCATGAGTACATTTGCAGCAAAAAATAAAGGAAAAACATCTTGTGAGATAGAAAAATATTCCATATAAATAAAAGGGCTTTTTTGAATAAAAATAAACATTCCTGCAAAAGCAAAAGATACAGCTAGAATATAAGCAATTGCTTGTTTGTGTTTTAAAACATTAAGATAGGCTTGAATTATTTTGGTATTACTTCTCTCTCCTGTTATTGGAAGTTTAAAATAAATTAAAAGTAGAACACAAAGAGAATAAATTCCTAAAAATAAGAAAATATAATTCCATACAAAAAATGAAATAACAAGAGAACCTAACGTAGGTGCAATCATAGGTGCTATCATCATAATAGATGCAATAGTTGAAAAAACTTTTGCAGCTTCTTTGCCTTTGAATAAATCACGAACAATTGCACCCGTATTTACAACAGCCATTGCTCCAAAAAATGCCTGTATACCTCTAAAAATATACAGCAGTTCAAGAGTATTTGCTAAAAATAATGTAAAAGAAGAAATACAAAAGCCAAAAAGACCTAACATAGCTGTATTTTTTCTGCCCATTCTATCGGATAATATTCCTCCTAAGAACTGTCCAAAAGCAAAAAAGAATAAATAAATACTAATAGTAATTTCAATATTAGAAATGGATACACCAAAGTCTTTTGCCATAGAAGGAATGGCTGGTAGATACGCATCAATAGCTAAAGGAGTTACCGAAGATAAAAGTGCTAATAATAAAATAAGTTGTAAGTGATTGTGTGCTGTTTTCATAAAGCACATCATACAAAAAACTGACTTTGAGTTTGTATTTGTTATACTCCTTTTAATCTAGAAATACAGGATAAAAAATTGAGCCAAAAATATTTGATGTATAAAATAATTGCTTTAGGAATATTTACTTTAATAATTGCCATGGGAGTAAGACAAAGTTTTGGAATGTTTTTACCAAGCTTTGAAAAAAGCTTAGATATTTCAAGAGCATCTTTTGGTTTAAGCTTAGCAATACAACATCTTTTATTTGGTTTAGCCCAGCCCTTCGTGGGATATTTAGCAGATAAATATGGGGGCTATAAACTACTAATTATTGGCTCATTTTTATATACTCTTGGCTTATATGCTGTTACGCTTATTAGTGATGCTTATGGTTTGTATCTTAGTTTAGGATTTTTAATTGGGCTTGCTTTAAGTGCCTCTACTTATGTGGTAGTATTAGGAATCATTGCAAAAGTAGTGCCTGCAAATGTAAGAAGTACTGTATTTGGCTTAGCAACTGCTGCTGGTTCTTTTGGAATGTTTATTTTTATTCCTCTTACTCAAAAACTCTTAGAAAACTTTGAGAGTAATCAGGTTTTTTACATCTTTTGTTTGTTTACGCTTTTAATGTTGATTGCAGGTGCTTTAATGAAAGTAGATGCAAAAAATGATGTAAGTGCAAGTACAGAAGAAATAAGCTTAAAACATGCGTTAAAAGTCTCTAAAACACACAGTGGTTATATACGTTTAAATATTGGTTTTTTTGTTTGTGGCTTTCATGTTGCTTTTGTTGCGACGCATTTTCCTACGTATTTAAGCGATGAAGGAATTTCTGCTTCAATTGCAATGCTTGCTTTTTCTTTTATTGGTTTATTTAATATTATTGGTTCCTTTACTTTTGGATATTTAGGGGATAGGTATTCAAAAAGAAAACTTTTAGTAATACTGTATTCTTTAAGATCTATTGTATTTGCATTAATGTTAATTTTACCATTTAATGACACTACGGCTTTATTATTTGGTGCTTGCATTGGACTTCTTTGGTTAGCTACTGTTCCTTTAACTTCTGGTATGGTTGTTCAAATATTTGGAATTAAAGCCTTGGGTACTTTATATGGAATCGTATTTTTATTTCATCAATTAGGAAGTTTTGCAGGCGCTTGGATAGGTGGTATTGTTTATGATGAAAGAGGATCTTATGATAGTATTTGGTGGGCATCAGTGTTTTTAGCTATTTTAGCAGCTCTTGTTCATATCAATATGGATGATAAAAAAATAAAAGCGCAAAAGTCTTAGATTTTTGTTATACTTCTCAAAAAAGGAAAATCCATGTCATATGAAAGCATGATTACATTCGCATTCGCTATATTTATTTTTGGAATTACACCAGGTCCTGGTGTTTTTGCATTGATTTCAAATTCATTAAGTAATGGCATGAGGACATCAATTTCTTTAGGTATTGGAATGGCAGTTTCAGATGTTGTGTATTTAATACTTGCTTTTTATGGTTTAGTATCTATTGCTACAAATTATGCAGGCGTTTTTGATTTTATTAGAATTGCAGGGGGCTTGTATCTAATGTATTTGGGATATAAGATTTTTACTGCACCTATAGAAAAAAATGTAAAAAGTGTAAAAAAATCTTATGCATCTTTTTTTACAAACTTTTCAAAGGGTTTTTTAATTTCAGCTTCTAATCCAAAAGTGATTATTTTTTATATCGCTTTTTTACCTACGTTTGTGGATTTAACTGCTTTAAATACGAATGACATGGTGATAGTTTCAGCAATAACCTTTTTTGCTTTGATGTGTGGCCTAGTCTTGATATCTTATTCTGCACACAGAGCAAGACAATTATTAACAAAAGAATCTTCAGTTAAAAAATTAAACAGAGGGGCTGGTTCTATTATGGGATTGGCTGGGGCATATTTGTTGGTTAAATAAGTTATGAGATTAAAACGTAGGACATAATTTGGAAATATTAATATATATAATTGTTGGAACAATTACATTGTATTTTTTCTTTAAGTTATCAATAAAGAATTTTCAGACAAAAAAAAGTAGCAAGAAAAAAGAAGGTGTGGATGACACAGCATCTTCCTCCTCTCCTTTTGATGGTGATTCATCTTCTGGTTTGTAACATTAATCTAAAAGTGACTAATTTTTTTACCTACTTTTGTGAATTTAACTGCTTGAAACTTTAATATATTTTAGCCATTGAATACTTTTTAACAAAAATATTGCTTGTTTATCTTAATAATTGCCTTATTCTCTTATTCCTTAATTTATATTTTTTACTATCACTATTAGTACCACTAATTCGTAAGAATAATTTAAATCTTTATTAAAGAAAATTTCTATTAAAATACAATAATAAACTTAGCTACCATTTTTATGCTATTTTGTAAATAAAATTTGACATCATACTTATCTCTTTACGTATATTTAGATGCCTTAGGAAAAAATTTGAAAAATGCTTTCTCGTTGATGGAATTAATTGTAGTTATCCTTATTTTAGGATTATTAGCCACTTTGGTACTGCCTAACTTAATTGGTAAAGGAGAAGAATCAAAAGCAAAAATCGTGTGTATTCAAATGAAGAGTATTTCACAAACATTAAAATTGTATAAAATAGATAATAGTACCTATCCAAGCACACAAGAAGGGCTTAAAATATTATCTTCAAAAAAGTATTTTGATGAAGGTCAGTTACCAAAAGATCCTTGGAAAAATGAATATATTTATACTCATAACAATGAAAAGTTTGATTTGATTTCTTTTGGACCAGATAAAAAAGAAAGTGTGAGCGATGACATTTATTACAGTAAATGCAGTAAATAAAAAACCATCTTTTTCTTTAGTTGAATTAATACTTGTTATTGTTTTAATTTCACTTACCTATACTTTATTTGTACCAAAAATGACTTTGTATTCGGATAAAAAAGAAATACTAAGCTTGATAAATATAAAAAGTTATCTTAAAAAACACTTTGATTACGAGGAGAATCTCACCTTCTCTTGTACCGATACTACTTGTTATATTTTCGTAGATAATAAGCGTATCAAGAATTTTGAAGTAAAAAATCTTTTTTCTTCTCTTCCTGTTGTATATCAAAACAATGAAATCCTAGAGTTTTTGGATATTACAATAGATAATATTTCTTATTCTGTTGTTTTTGAACTCTCCTTTGATAAAGACTACAAAAGTAAAGACCTTCTTCTTGAGGCCAATTCCTTATTTTATTTTTATAATTCAATCAAAGATGAAGTCAGCGTATTTGAAACCTTAGGTGCATATGAAGATTCTTACGAAAATTTAAAAATGGAGGTAAGTGATGCTTTTTAAATATACTGGAATTGATTATGAGGGCAATAAAATAAAAGCAAAAATAGAAGCCAGCTCTTTACTTAATGCAAAAGCAAAAATAAAAAACAAAAAGATTTATATAAAAAGTATAGAAGAAGATGAGGTTATCTTCAATACAAGGTATTTTAGCTTTAATAAAAGAAAAATCAATAATACCTTATTATCAACATTTAGCAGAGATTTAAGTATCTATTTAAAAGCAGGCGTTTCTCTGATTAACGCCCTTAAATTACTTTCCAAGTCTTACAAAAAAGACAAAAAACTCAGTGATTTTTTTTCTTCTTTACATACATTTTTAGATGAAGGAAAAAATTTCTATACGGCACTTGATGAGCAAAATATTTTTGAAATACCAGAGTTTTATAAACAAAGTATTAAAATTTCAGAAGATGGAGGC
>Ga0105359_10000496_pt1 | contig 32381 bp, 30 predicted proteins | sample GOMGulsemesocosm_6_FD_83659 | JGI IMG/M metagenome (GOLD analysis project Ga0105359, IMG submission 83659) | Methane-oxidizing microbial communities from mesocosms in the Gulf of Mexico - GOM8C Gulf of Mexico | ecosystem: Environmental > Aquatic > Marine > Cold seeps | place: Gulf of Mexico...
AACGGCTGGCCCAATTAACGCCACTCTGAATGTAAAACATGAACTCTTTATCGATATGCTCATCGGTCGCGCAGGATTGAAGAAGACCCTGTTCTCTGATGACCTAAGCATTGATGGCAGCAAGCTTGATCTACTGGGCTTCTTGAGCTTATTTGATCGCCCAATGGGAGATTTCAATATCGTTGTCCCATAGGGGACATGAAGCATAAGTCCTTGAGCACTAGCCTTTAAGGCATAAGTACATGAGGCTTAAATAGGTGGTTTCTGCACACTCTCACTTATTTAAGCCTCTTTTTTGCTAGCCTCTTTGTTGTTAGAATAGGGTTTTAGATTTACTGAGACTGCTTCTTTAGCAAAATAGCATTATGGCCAAAACTAAGCGCGACATCCCAAATTTTCAGTTGCCGATTATTGAAACTCACTTTCACCTAGACTATTTGAAAGAAGGCAGCACTGAAGAGATTTTAGAGAAAGCACGCGCCATCGGCGTCGAACGCTTCATGACCATTGCCGTCTCCCCCGATAATCTAGAAAAAGTCATTGCGCTGACTGAGAACCATGACGATGTTTATGGCACGCTAGGCATTCACCCTCACGATGCTGAATTGTATACCGATGAAACTGAAGCTTTTATTCGCCAACACCTAGCACCCGAAAATCGCAGCCCTAAGCTAAGAGCTGTCGGTGAGATTGGCTTAGATTATTTTTACGATAACGCCGATCGTAAAATCCAACGCGATGTATTTGAACGTCAATTACAAATTGCCGTTGATTTTCAATTACCGGTAGTAATTCATACCCGCGAAGCCGATGAAGATACGCAAGCTATCCTAAGCAACTTTGCGCCTTTAATGAGAGCCAACAAAGGAGTTATTCACAGTTTCACTTCTGGCATCGATCTAGCACGCTACTGTGTTGGCCAAGGCTTTAACTTAGGCATCAATGGCATAGTGACATTTGGTAAAGCCGACAACGTACGTGAAGTCGTCGCGGATACCGCCATCGAGAAATTATTATTAGAAACCGACTCCCCTTTTTTAACGCCTATGCCTTATCGCGGTAAAGAAAATGCCCCGTGTTATTTGCCGTTTATTGCAGAGAAAATTGCGGAAGTGAAAGGGTTATCTGTCGAGGCTGTGTTAGAGCAGTGCTATAAAAATTCACTTACCACCTTCTTTAATGACTAGCATCCGGAAACTGTAAGCCCAAGACCACAGGATCGTGGTCAGATGAGCGATACATATCGGGTTGGCCATACGTATCTATCGAAGGATACTGATGGCCATTATCTTCCTTATTATAATCCAACAGAACATCTTCTATCGAATTGATATGCCAACTGTCGACGCTTTTAATAAAAGGTAAAAATTTAGAATTTACCAAGGCATGATCTAGATTACCCAACAATCCTTGAAAACTATAAGAGAAATTCGGTAACGCCGAATCGTAATGATATTTTAAATTTATAAAGCCGGCATCGTACAAGGCTAATAAAGGCTCTTCCTGGCTGTAACTATTAAGATCACCCAAAATCAATGTCGGCAAAGATTCTTTTTTAACAAAATCAATCAGTGCAAGCGCTGCGCGATATCGTATTTTATTGCAGTTCCCTTGCAAATCATCAACCTCAACTTCATCGCAAGGTCGTCCTTTTGATTTAAAGTGATTCACCGCAACGATAAAAGTTTTATTTTTAAATGAGAACTGCTGAATTAAACTCGGGCGATTACGCTTATCATCAAACAAAGTTTTTGATATCGTTCGGGAGTCGAGCACTCTCGCCACTCCTTGTAAAAGGACCTTTTTAGGTCGATATAAAAATCCAACTGAAATTACATCATGACCTAACTTACCGTTAGTTAATTCACTCTGAGCAGGCTTAACATACCGATATTGATGTTCATGACTGAACTTTTTATTCAAAGCTTGAGTTAAATATTTAATAGCAGAATGTTCACCATAGCCATTATTCTCGACTTCCATTAGAGCAATTATATCAGCATCCATAGCGGCCAATGCAGAGACTATTTTTTCTGTCTGCAATAAAAATCCTGAATGGCTTCTTGCTCCTCGAAGGGTTGGAAAATGCTTCTCTTTTTGAACCCCCTCCCTCCCTTCAACAGTCCCGTTAAAATAATTGCCCAAGTTCATACTCGCGATAATTAAATTTGAATCCTTTGAAACTTTTGGAGTGTTAGTTCTAGGAAAAGAAGACTCTATTGAAATCGCAGAAAGTTTTTCTGGTATGACCACATAATGCTCATTATAAGCATGCAGTATGCCAGTAATACCCCGAATACGATCACTGACTCTTATTGGATTATCAGCAGAAAACCCAAAAGGTGTAGGATAAGGAAAGGCTTTTGAACTTCCATCATCAATTAGTAGAAAGTCCCTTGCTTTTGGCGTTCTGTTAATAGATTCTCCCAGCCTTAACTGAGCAGCGGTATTTAACTCGGTAGGCTGGATATGCAATTTTGACGACACTGCAAGCTGACCATAATTTCCTAAGCCATAACCTGCACCGTATAGATCACTCACAACCAGTGCTTGCGAGAGGCTCACCCGCATACCTTCTTTTGCTTCCAAATCAATCAAAGCGCTAACCGGCAGAAACAGCGGCTCTGCTTTTCGTAGCTTGTTGCCTTCGCTACATATTTTGATAGCGCTTACTTTTTTGACTTCTGTAAGGCCCTTATATTCAGCTACTTGAGCGAATAGACGGATAACTTGCCCAACCTTTACTGGCTTGCTTCCGTGATAAACAAAGATACCTTGAGAAAAACTTTCAGGTGTTTTTGTTCGACCACTCTGCCGTAACCAAAAACCACGATATTGATCACGCCCCTGTAAAGACAAGGTCACTACTCCCTCAATGACCACCCACTGTTTTAAAAACGGTGACGTAAACCCTGAGCCTTGTACATGGCCAATGAGCTGAAAGTTTTTATGACTAAAATCCCCGCACTGCCCTAATCTATCTTGGCTAGAATATTGATTAGCACCCAATACATGGGCACTAAACAAAGCAGGAAAAATTACACCTAGAAGGAAAAATAGAATGGAGAGTCGAATGCTTGCTTTCATTAAAAGCCAACGGGGTAAATGATTTGGTCCTGATACCCCGTTGTCACTTCAATCGTGCCATTAAAGGCTTCATCAAGTTTATTATCTCCAGAATCAACAATAAGAGGCCTACCTTCTAATGCACTAATTTTAGCCTTAGTGGAGATTACTCTTATATTTTCTTTGCCTAACAACCTTAAGACTTCAGGGCTAAACTGTTGATTACCACGTCCAATAATATGACCCTGACCACCAATAATGCTAATAATTGCACGACAAGAGTATTCATTAAGATAACTAAGAATATCAACTTCACTGACATCATTTTTCAAAAGTTGATGATTCAAAACCGCATCAATACCTAGCAAGGTATTTTCAAGATTTAATTCATCCATTACCGCTAACGTTGTTTTTCCTGAGCCAATAAAATACAGAATATCATCTTCCATTCCCTGAACAATATCCGCCGCAATATCTTGCAAAACGAGTTCTTCGACTTCAACTCCGCCCTGCTTAACACTCTGTATAAATTGCCCTGCCTGCGGCACACGCATTTCACCATACAGCTTTGCCCGGACGATGTTATTACGAAAAGCATCTTCATCAATATCACGTACATCATGAGCTTTAACATCGATCAGTTTGCCGTTCGCTAGCTGAGCAATCACTTCACCTGCGGCTTTTGGGGTAACGGCATAAACGGCAGAATGAATTTTTACTCCAGCAGGTATTCCTAATACAGGAATTTCATCACTCACCACACTGCAGATATCGCGTGCAGTGCCATCGCCACCTGCAAATAGAATAATATCAACTCTCTTGCTTAATAATTGCTTCGCCGCCGCGCAAGTATCTTTGGCAGACGTCTCTTGAGTCGTGCTTTGATTAGGCTCCTCTTGCTCAGGAAGGCCGGTTAAGACTTCATATTGAAATCCTAAGGCTTTCACTAAATCTTCACCCATAGAATGTGGGCAAGTGATTATTTTTACTTTATGTTTAATTTCAGACAGTACTTCTAATGCTAAACGCGTTCGAATTTCTGACTGGCACTGTGCGCCCCTAGAGAATGCCTCTTTTACTATGTCAGGACCATCACTGCCTTTTAACCCAACGCGGCCACCGATGCCCGCAAGGGGGTTAATAATTAAACCTAAAGTTAACACTTATCTCTCCAATATTTTTCTTATTTATAGCCAATCAGCTATTTTAATGCCAATGCCAATACGCTCTTGATATTGATTATAATCGATTAAGTTTTCACCATAGCCATTAAAATACTGCACAAAACCTTTTAACTTACCCGGCAATGGAAAAGTCCAATCTAATTCAATAGCGCCTTTATTTTCATCAAAATTCAGGTTATTACGCACAGTCACTGCTAAGCTATGCTCACCAAATTTTCTTAAATAAAATACATCACCATAACCTAAAAAGTCATCAATATCTGGGTTATCATTATCACTCGGGTCATAAGGATCAGCTTTAGACGTTTCTGGCATACGATACCAACCCCGCACACTTAAAATTCGATTAGACCAAATTTTCTCTGTTGACATAATCACTCGATTCCAGCTCCGCGAGAGATTTCCTACCTGCCCATTTGATTGGTGATTGAATGCTAACGTCATGTGATCACTCCAACTCAACCCTGGTACAAATCCAAGAATAATCTCAGGTTCATGATTTGTCTCTCGAAATATTGCAGAAACACTTTTATTATAGGCTTGCCAGAATGATTTATTAGTATAAGCGACTGCTAACGTACTGAACTTACCTAATACATTTTCTGCAATAATGTATTTAACACTCAACTGAAATACAAATTCATAATGCTCTAAGCTCGCATTTTTATACGCGGAGTCTTCCTCTGGGTTACGCCCTTGATAAAATCTTTTTTGCTCATCTTGATTAATTTCAGATTGATAACTAAACGGCATAAAATAATTAGGCTTGTGTGGCAACAAGACATACGGGTTGTTTGCCGCTAACCTCTCTGTTTGTATTTTTTCTATCAAGCCCGGATATTGACGCATTGATTCAGAAAATTCATCGTCAGCGATAACATCAAACGTTTTAGTTTCTGTTCTGATAGTATCTTCAATGATTTCAGTGTCTTCTACTACCTCCTGAGCAAATACCCCAGCACTGAAAACCAAGATACTGGCAAGAAGCCACAATTGTTTAAACATCTACAATCTCTCCAAATAAATTTATAGCATGAGTATTTTCAGCACCAAACTCTTATAGTAAGTATATCTACTAATCTGGCATTAAATATTATTTTTCACTCCATATTCTGCATTTTAATCGACTATCAAGCACTTCGAAAATAAAGAATTCTACTATACTGCTAGATTATAATAGCGTCACAGATATAGGCACAATTTAATGCATCTAACCATGTTTGATACCCCTATTTTGAAAATAGGGCTACGCTGGCCTCAATTATCACATTGAAATTTCTAGGCTGGAAAGTGGAAGGAAATATTCCCCGCGATTTGAAAAAATGCGTAATGATCGCAGCACCTCATACCAGCCACAGGGACTTGCCCTACACATTAATGACCGCTTTTGCGCTAAACGCTAAAGTTTATTGGATGGAAAAAGATGAAATATTCAAACCACCTTATAGTGGAATAATGATGTGGATGGGCGGAATCCCCGTTGATCGATAAAAATCAAACAACATGGTACAAGCCTCGATAGAGGCCCTCAAAGGCAATGACCAATTGTTTTTGATCGTTACGCCCGAGGGGACTCGCAGCAAAGTTACCTACTGGAAAACAGGCTTCTATCATATTGCTCAAGGATCCGACGTTCCAATTCTTATGGGCTTCTTAGATTTTAAACGTAAGGCTAGCAGTATTGCTGATATTTATATTACGACAGGTGACATTGAAGTTGATATGAAACACATCAAATCAATCTACGCGCCGATCAAAGGTAAGATAGATGATTAATATCATCAGAGTTAATGACTCGCTCAACTAGAAAAAGCCCAATATTAAGGGAGATTTTGAAGCTGAATTAAAAATACTTTCTCATAGGCAAAAAAAAGGCCAGCATAAGCTGACCATTTTTTAAGAATTTGGTTGCGGGGGCCGGATTCGAACCAACGACCTTCGGGTTATGAGCCCGACGAGCTACCAGACTGCTCCACCCCGCGACATAAGATAGTTAAAAGCTTATCTTGGCTACTCTAAATAACATAGAGATTTTCACGAACAACTTAAAATGGTTGCGGGGGCCGGATTCGAACCAACGACCTTCGGGTTATGAGCCCGACGAGCTACCAGACTGCTCCACCCCGCGACATCTAGATATTTTAAAGCATATCTAAGCTTGTTCATATTACTATGAATGTATTTTAAGTTGGTTGCGGGGGCCGGATTCGAACCAACGACCTTCGGGTTATGAGCCCGACGAGCTACCAGACTGCTCCACCCCGCGACAACGAGACGAATAGTACGCTCACCCCACATTAGTGTCAAGCTAACATATTGTTTAACTTATACTTTTTATCAAATTAGAGACCTGACAGGTATTTAAGTAAAATATCCGTAAACAGGGACTAGTCTAACAATTATGACAATGTTAATGTCATATAAGAGTCTGAAAAAGACAATAAAAAAATAATTATAAAAACAGTCAAACCATGCCGATCAGCCTACAGCAAACCATGACAGCAAGCGCTGTCCTGCCGCTATTGCGGTTCATTGAAAATTATGACATTCCCTTGAATGACGTATTACAAGATACATTTCTAAGTGAAAACAAGCTTAAGAATGATCGCCTTCCTATTTCAAGCTTTGACCTGCTAATAAACAACGTCGCCCGTTTAACACAAAGGGATGATATTGGTTTTATTGCAGGACAATCATTAGAGCTAGAATCATTCAATCTACTCGGTTTTTTACTGAGTAGTTGTAATACTGGCCGAGATGCTCTCGTAACAATGCGCCGGTATTACATGTTATTGAGTGATAGTCCCGCGCCTGAAATTTTTACGACTAAAAATGAAATAAAAGTCATTTACCATATATCGGATGGGAATGAACTAGCAATGCGAGCTCGCTCGGAGTTAATTGCAACCAGCATCCACACACTAGGCCGTTCTTTAGCTGGAAATCTCTATCAGCCTCTCAAAATGGGGTTTAAGCATAATAAGCCTAAATACCATGCCCAACTGACTGATTTTTTTGACATCGACATTTCATATAACCAAACAGAATGCTGGATTAGCTTTGCTGCTGAGCACGTTGATCAACCCCTACAACACTCCAATCCGACGCTATTCCATGCTTTACGTAAACAAGCTGAAAATCTGCTAGAAGGGTATCAAACAGTAGATAGTACGCGTTCAAGAGTACGCCACGTTTTATTGCAATGGCCCAACCAGAATGCTGCGAACAAAGAGGCTGTTGCTGAACTGCTCAATACAAGCCCACGCACTCTCACTCGTCGACTGCAGGAGGAGAACACACAGTTTTCTCACTTACTAAGAGATGTTCGGATGGAAAAAGCCCAAATACAATTAAAGAATCATACTGTCGATATGCAGGATTTGGCACATCAACTGGGCTTTGCTGATCGCCGTGGATTTGAACGGGCATTTAAGCAATGGTGTGGGCAAACACCATCGGCCTATCATAAGGGCTGGAAGATGAAATTTCACCAATTAGAAGATGCATAACTGATTACCAATCATTCACCGATAAGGCAGCACGCGCTGTCTTCATTTTTTCATTTTCTTCCAATACAACCAGATTATTAAACAGCTGACGGGCTTCATCGGTCGAAGCCTCACTCGACATGTGTCGATATAAGCTAATTAATGAGTCATCGACTTTCAGTGCTAAATTTACCAACTCCTGCACGCTAATATCTGGATGGCACTTTTTACACCCCTCCAACACATTCGCAATCGAAGTTAGCTCAGTTTGATGCCACTCATCCAGAATACGCTCACTGATGTCCTGCTGAACTTTAGCTAACGTTTCAGCGAGCTCTTCTTCATGTTTACTAAGAAACTTAAGCAACATATCAATACGTTCGCGTTGAGTTTGGTCTCTCAATTGCTCATACAGAATAGCAGCATTTTTATGAATATCTTGACTGAGCTGAAGTACATCGCGGACTGTTTTAAAACTCATAATGACACCTATTCGAAATACATTCCGACTATGCAGAAAGCTTCACTGTTAGCTTAACCAGTAGATAGTTAATCTCTGATAGATTAACTATAGCCTCTACCCACGTATTACCAAGGCTAAATTGTCTTATTATAACGATAAATCGATACTGCTAAGTCTTGATCAAAATCTTCAAGCCTTGGCAATGTACTCACAAGGTACTGCTTCACTGCAATAAGGGAAGACCACGGTGGAAGCTGATACTGCGTTTCTGCAATCAGCCAACTAGGAATGTTAGCGCACTGGCTTGCAAGATCCCCCACACTGGTTAGATCATATAAAATATCTGCGGCTAACAGACAATCCAACTCAGACGCATCTCCTGCCCACCTCTCTAAGGTATTAATGTCTACGCCATTGCGCAGAGCATTATGTTTCGTTGCAATCAGTGCCAGAGGGTCAGTATCACAGCACACAACTGACTTCGCCCCTGCTTTAGCCGCCGCAATACCAACCACCCCTGACCCACAACCAAAATCTAATACTCTCTTACCCCTAACAAGCTCAGGATTAGCCAAAATATGGCGCGCCAATCCTTGACCTGCAGCCCAGGCAAACGCCCAATACGGTAATTGCTGCCAAAATCGCCCTATCTGCTGACTATCGAGCGAAAGGCCTTCACTATTCAACGCTAATAATGAAAGCTCAATATTCTCACAGCCATAACTCAGTGATTTCCACTCCAGCTCTGCACCGGGTAATAACTCATCTAATTGCTCTGCTAGGCTATTCATTAGAGGCTATTCATTAGAGGCTATTCACAGGGTATATTTCTTTTTGTAACGAATGACTTTCTTTAGATAATTACGAGATTCTAACTTGGGATGATTATTAATAATGTACTTATAAACTTGCGCCGATGACATCCGATTTATTTTAGCGATAGCCTTCTTCTTATTACTATCAAAGCTGCGCAACAGCTGCCCTGCGCCACCATTATAAGCCGCGATCATACAGAATTCCTGACTCAGTGGATTATTAATACCACGCAAATAAATATCTCTTAATATCGATAGATAGCCACTTCCCACTTCAATATTATTACTGGCATTAAACAAATATTGGCGGCTCGGTTTATGATCATTTTTTTTAATTCGCTGAAAGTAATCTCGCCCCGCTGTATTAGGCATAACCTGCATCAATCCATAAGCATGGGATCGACTGACGGCAAAAGGATTAAAGCTACTTTCTGTTTCAATTAAAGCAAATATCAAAGCCTCATCTAATTCGTAACGCTGAGCAGCTTGAGTAACAAAAGGCAAATACTGCTGAGCTGCAACTTGCTTAAACTGACGCACCAGAGGGATATTAACCCAATACGTTTTGTGTCCATTGACCCAGCCCGACTTTAATTTCACATCAACAAGGTATTGAGCATAACGTTCGGCGCGCCACAAGAATGCAATGCTTTTACCATCATGGTCTTTAACTTTATTGAATAAAAAAGGCTGGCCCGTTAAGCCAACATCTCGTGCTGTATAGATATCAACTTGGCTTGGGTCAGCTGGAGTGAGTAACGTTGAAGTAATCGCATGAGCCAATACTTGCTGATGATTATCGGTCTTTTGTGTTTCCACCCGAATCCTGCCAAGCGTAAAATCTACTTGCGCACGACTGGCATAGCCATCTAAATACTTCACATAAGACTGGCGAGATGGCGCGACAAAGTCTTCGCCCCAGAAAGAAAGGCCCTGCTCAGAAAAAAATTCAATTTCTAACAAGATTGCCTGAACATCATCCGATAAATCGATGAAATTTTCAGGTAATGCAGCTCGACTCGGGACAGTCGTAAGTGCCAAAAAGATAATAAAAAGGAAAAGATTGGACTTTCTTAAATGCATAATGCCTCCAAGGGAGAGGCATTATACGGAATTACAGACTATTTGTCAGCCTAGCGCTTAGCCTCACGCCTAATTGCCGATGTCGTAAATTCTTTTCTAGAGTATCCAACGCTGTAATCATAAGTGGCCCCACGCTCATTATCGATACCTTCAACAAAATAACGACCATCTTTGAAGTCATAGGTATTTTCTAAAGTTGAGAAGACTAACGGCACTTCAAAATAATTAATTAAATGAGCTTCACTAAACTGCCATAAAGCACCTTCACTATTATATTCTTCAGCATAGACAATCGACCAGCTGTCTTCATCAAAGTAGTAGCGACGCTTAGCATAACGGTGCTGTAAACCAATACGCAAAGCTGCCTCAACAACCCAGACTCGATGAGCTTCATAACGTAATAGTTTAGGATTTAAATGAGCGGGTCCGGCAATGTCTTCCAACGTCAAATCATCAGAATGTAATAGGTAAGAATTGTAAGGAATATACATTTCCTGCTTACCGACCAAATCCCATTCATAGTACGTTGGCGCACCATTAAACATATCGACTTGATCAATGGTTCTAAGTGAATCTGTCGCGCCATCAGGCGTATCATGATTTAAATTCGGAGTTCGTCGAACCCGTCGCTGACCTGGTACATATATCCATGATTTACGGGGCGAACGCACTTGATCTAAGGTTTCGTGAACAAGAGTAATCCCACCCGCTTGGCTAGCAGGAGCTATCGTCTTACGCTTTAAAAAAAAAATTTTATTATTGAGATCTTCGGTTGATAAATCAGGGTCACTATAACCAAAATAATATTTATAATCTCGAACGGTAACAGCGCGACTACCGGCTGAGTTAACATGAACCGTAGATGCCTGATATCTAATAGACTGCCCACGAAAGCGTAACGTATGATTCCACAATACTTCTAATCCATTTTTTGGAACTGGAAATGGAGAGCTAATTCTAGAGCCACTCACACCTGAACCATATTTCATTAAAGAAGCATTATTTGCATTGTTTTTAATTCCTTCATACACGTAATCAGGATACGACGCAGAGCGATGTGTCTTATAAACAGGCAATTCCATACTTGGAAATTGCTGAAGTAATTTCTGACTTCCCGGACTCAAGCGAGCCTCATGATCTTTCATGTTAGCCTGAGTGATACTAAACAATGGCTTTTCACGAAAATAGGGATTGCTATGAAATGCACCCGACTGATGACTTTTAGATACCTGCAAGCCGCCTGTCCAAGTCGGTATATCCTTACCATTACCTGCTCTCTCAGCACCCACTGGAGTTAAATCTTTAGTAAGGCGCTTGACGTCTTGCATACTCCCATAAGCAATATTGGCAGAGACAAAAGTCAGAAGTATAAAGACGGTCTTGATCATTATCGTTAAATTCCTCGATTATTTGCGCGCAGGCTAATAGCGGAATATAAATTGAACAAGAGGAAGTTACGCTTACACTACAAAATCCTACATTCAGTTACACTCAACTGAACTAATATTTTATTCGAAGTGCCCGACTGATCTAAGATTAGCCGAGCTAATAATGGCTATTCAAGTTAAATTCAACTTGTGAAATGAGGCGCTAAACCACTCCCCCATAAGATCGCGGTTGCTGCCATCAAACCCACCAAAGAGCACATGCCGACTGTCAGGATTGAGCTAGCAAAGATAAAACCACGTTCTTCAGGTATATTCATGAAGATAGGGATCCCAACATAGAGCAAGTACAAAGAATAAGTCACTGCGCCTAGTACAACAAAGACATCCAGCCACAAAATAGGCAGTAAGCCAACAAAACCTGAAAGAAACATCGGCGTTGCAGTAAAGGTTGTAAAAATCAAGCAACGCTCAAAGCTGGCATCCGCACCAAATGTTTTTTCCATCCAGAAAGTACAATAAGATACAAATCCAAGACCGACTAATAATGCAAAGTAAAACATCACAGCAATCGGGAGTGCGCTCTCAGTCGTAAGTTTAATAACCTCACCACCCGCAATACTCCAACCATACTGGGTTGTTCCAATAAACAAGCTTACTGGAGGAATTAAAGCGAGAAAAATTGCATAGCGAAGATAGACCTGCAATAAACTGTATTTTTCGCGGCGAATAAAAGACCATTCATTCTTAGGATGATAAAGCAGCCCAAACATATGTGCAGTAAACATAGTTGTCCCCTTATGTTTCTAGTGTGATATCACTTCATGGAGTAATACAAAACGCATTCCTCTATTTAATAACTAGCCAACAAAGTCTAAAATGGCAAGTGGATAACACGTACTGACAGCCTGTAGATGGAATTTAAAATATCTTAGATGCTTTCTTTGATTATTTTTCTCAGCCTAGGCATCAGAGCTAAGAGATTGTTATTACTGGATAAAATGACGTCATCCAGCACGCATCGCTTGATGTTTGCAACTATTTGAGCCAATAACAATAAACTAAGTGGGGAATTACGAGACTCCCCCCAAAAAGCAGGCTTCATATCCGGAGAGTCCGTCTCAAGTACCAATGAGTCCAAGGGTAATTGAGCGACTGTTTTACGCAACTTAGTCGCGCGAGAATGACTAACCGCCCCACCAATACCCAATAGAAAGCCCAACTTAATCAATGCCTGCCCCTGCTGCACACTGCCACTGAAGGCATGCACCACCCCTCCTTGATCAAACCTTAAACGACGAACCATAGCTGCAATTTCATCATAAGATTTTCGTACATGCAAAATGACAGGAAGCCTCAACTTTTGGGCGAGTTTAAATTGCTGCTCACACAATTCAATTTGTTCTGAAAAAGTATCTTCAGGTAAGGAAAAATCTAAACCAAACTCCCCAATCGCTACCGGCTTATTCGCTTGACACAGCAACTTTAATTTCGCGACATCCCCCTCCTGATGCTGATCAAGAAAATAAGGATGAAGACCCAATGCATAAGCCCAAGGCTTGCGATTGCAGAGAGAAATTAAGTTCTGCCAATCCCTCGCAACCACTCCAGGAATTAACAAACCAGCACAGCCCCAGCGCTGTAGTAACTGCCAATGCTCTTCCCGATCAATATCAAAAACATCAAAATTAAAATGACAATGGGAATCAATCCACAGACCTCCCGAATAAGAACTCTCTGACTCAGGTAATTGATGGCAAAATGGCATAGCCAGTCCTAGTAATTGATAGCATGATTGGTTTATTGTGGTGGAAAATGGAAGTTGGAGCAACGAATGGATCTCAACCCCAGAGAGCTAAGAGAAATGGTCATTAGACCCACCCTTATCGCTCTTGGTAAACACTCCCAAGCCGCCGAGAATTTACTTCTTGCGATCGCGATGGTTAAGCAAGAGAATATTAGCCGCTTTGCAGCAACCAACGGCAAAGCCTATGGCATCTTTCAAATCGATGTGCCGACTCACCAGCGTGTCTGGGATAAATACCTTGCGCTTCATCCGGATCTAGCCAGTAAAATTCGTGGATTAGCATCACAAAGAGAATTCCTCAAGAATCCGCATTTAGAGCTAGCAACTAATTTGTCATATGCCACCGCGATAGCTTGGGCATTGCACCTTGCATATCCACAAGCTAAAAAAGTATCAATAGCAAAGATCCATTCCGCCTAGGCCACAATACCCATTTGGATTTTTAGCCAAATATTGCTGATGATAATCCTCTGCATAATAAAATTCGGGAGCCGCTAATATTTCAGTCGTTATCGCACCAAAGCCTGCATTGGAAAGCACTTGTTCAAAATGTTCTTTCGATTCATTTGCCAATGTAAGCTGCTGCTCAGAGAATGAATAGATGCCACTGCGATATTGAGTGCCCTCGTCGTTTCCTTGTTTATCACCCTGCGTTGGATTATGTGATTGCCAAAACACCTCTAGCAACTGCTGATAACCAATTACTTCTGGATTATAAGTTACTCGTACAACCTCATTGTGGCCGCTCACCCCAGAACAAACCTGCTGATAAGTTGGATGCTCTAAGTGACCTGCTGCATAACCTACAGATGTGACATACACACCTTCTAACAGCCAGAATTTTCGCTCAGCGCCCCAGAAACAACCCATACCAAACATTGCGTACTCCATCCCTCCGGGCAATTGGTCAACATTACCACCGCTCACAAAATGAGCTGCTGAATGAGGCATGTTCATAGCATCTGTCATAAAAATCTCCAAAAAAAAGGCCATAGCGTGGAAGCTATGACCTTAATATATAACACTGAGTTCAATAAAAACTAAGAAAGACTCATTAATCTAAAGCGACTACTCATCTTAGAAAGAGAGTCTTAGAAAGAGCTCCTTAGAAAGAGAAGTCTTCTTCTTTCATCTGCATTAACGTCTTAGGATCTTTCAACATCATTTTCGCATGACCTTTAGTACGCGGAAGCATACGGTCAAAGTAGAATTCAGCCGTCTGAATCTTAGCTTTGTAAAAGGCTAAATCACCTTCACCCGCTTCAATTTTAGCGTACGCAGTTTCAGCCATCAGAGCCCAGTAATACGCCAAGCATACATAGCCAGAGTACATTAGGTAATCAACCGATGCAGAACCAACCATGTCACGGTTCTTAGAGGCTTTAAACGCAATGCGGAAGTTATAAATTTTCCAAGCTAGCATGCTGCGTTTAAGTGTACGAATGAATTTTTTCATCTCAGGACGCTTAGTTGCTTTAGTGAAAACAGCGACTTTATCAGCATAAGTATTGAACGACTTAAACTTGCCTAATAATATCTTACGGCCTAATAAATCAAGTGCCTGAACACCGGTAGTGCCTTCATACAACTTAGAGATCTGAGAATCACGAACAATCTGCTCCATGCCCCACTCTTTAATATAACCGTGGCCGCCATAAACCTGCACACCGTGGTTCGCTGCTTCATAACCCAATTCAGTTAAGAAAGCTTTCAAGATAGGGGTTAAGAAACCTAGCTCATCGTCATACTTCTCATATAACTCAGTATCACCCGTCTGATGAGCAGCACCCATCAAGTCAGCAATACGGCCCGCACTATAAACCATCGCACGACCACCTTCAGCGATCGCTTTCTGGGTTAATAACATGCGACGTACATCTGGGTGAACCATCAAGGTATCAGCAACCTTGTCTGGATCTTTTTTACCGGTTAACGCGCGCATTGAGCGACGGTCTTTCGCGTAAGGTAAAGCACCTTGGAAAGAAAGTTCAGCAGAAGCAACACCTTGAATCGAAGTACCAATACGCGCCGTGTTCATAAACGTGAACATGCACATAAGGCCTTTGTTTTCAGGGCCAATCAAATAACCTTTTGCGTTATCGAAGTTCATTACGCAAGTAGAAGAAGCATGGATACCCATTTTTTCTTCAATCGAACCACAGGTAACTGGGTTACGTTCACCCAAAGAACCATCGGCATTCACATTGTATTTTGGAACGATAAACAATGAGATACCACGAGTACCTTCAGGCGCTCCTGGTAAACGAGCCAATACGATGTGAATAATGTTGTCGGTAAGGTCGTGTTCACCTGACGAGATAAAGATCTTAGTGCCCGTTACATTATAAGAACCGTCACCATTTGGCTCAGCCTTCGTTTTAACCTGACCCAAATCTGTACCACATTGTGGTTCAGTCAGGCACATCGTGCCCATCCAACGACCGTCAGAAAGAGGAACAAAATATTCCTGTTTCTGCTCTTCAGTACCGTGCATCCAAATTGTATTCATCGCACCTAAAGATAGACCTGGGTACATGCCCCAAGACCAGTTAGCCGTACCAATCATTTCAGACTTAGCTAAGGCTAAAGACATTGGTAAACCTTGGCCGCCGTATTCAACAGGGGTCGCCATAGACTGCCAGCCGCCTTCAACGTACTGGTTATAAGCTTCTTTAAAGCCCTTAGGCGTTGTTACTTCACCGTCTTTAAATACACAACCTTCATCACCGCTTTGGTAAAGAGGGGCGACTACTTCTTCAGAAAATGAAGCAGCAGCATCAAGAATCATATCAACCATCTCAGGCGTCGCTTCGTCGCCACCAGGGATTGTTTGATAATGTTCTTGGAAATTGTAAACATCGTTCATTAAGAACTTGATGTCTTTAACAGGAGCCTTGAATTGAACCATGGGAAAACCTTCTAATTAAAATAAGCTTTAAATACTTGTTATAACTGTTCGCGATAAACTATTGATTGAACGTTTACTGAAACTAAGCGAACTAATGATCAAGTCGATTATTACAGGATGCTAAAGAAAGGCATTGGCTAGCTAGCCAAGTTATGATGGCGCAAGAGTGAGTGCTTCTAGCGTGTAAGATCATGGGCTGCGGTTGTAATTCAGCGCCATACTCCCTATGGTTGATCTATAACAACGCACCAGGAGAAATTAATGAGTACCTCTAATGACTAATAATGATAAATACAGCATTGAAAACACCGACTATACGGTCGGACAGGACAACATTCAAAAATGGGGATTTGATGTTCATAACGCCGTATTTGGCATTAGCGCAGGTCTAATTTTAATCTTTTTAATTGCAACTCTCGTGAGTGAGCCAGCATCGGCTAAAGCCTTACTTGATGGCCTGAAGTGGGACATTATTAAGACATTCGATGCCTTCTTTATGTGGTCTGCTAACTTCTTTGTTGTTTTCTGCCTAGCACTTGCCTTATCTCCTTGGGGTAAAATTCGCCTTGGTGGCATTAAAGCTAAAGCTGAGCACTCAACAATGTCTTGGTTAGCCATGTTATTTTCTGCTGGCATGGGTATTGGCCTTATGTTTTGGGGAGTGGCTGAACCCGTCGCCTATTTCACCGGCTGGTATGAGACACCACTCGGCGTCACCGCTAATACTCCCGAAGCCGCTGATATGGCATTAGGCGCAACTATGTATCACTGGGGACTTCACCCATGGGCTATTTATGGAGTGGTTGCATTATCACTGGCATTTTTCGCTTATAACAAAGGCCTACCACTGTCCATGCGCTCGGTATTTTATCCGATTCTTGGAGACCGTACGTGGGGCTGGCCTGGACACATCATCGATATTTTAGCCGTACTGGCGACCTTGTTTGGCCTAGCCACATCGCTGGGTTTAGGTGCACAGCAGGCAGCCGCCGGCATCAGTCATGTTTTTGATATTTCTGATGGCATCAGTCTGCAGATCATCATTATTGTCGTCATCACCTTACTCGCGACCGCTTCGGTAGTACGCGGCTTAGAAGGTGGCGTTAAGGTATTATCTAACGTCAATATGATCATTGCTTTCTTATTATTAATGTTTGTAATCGCGCTCGCATTTGCCGTATCACTGGGCACTATTCCACAAACCATCGTGGCTTACGTGCAGAATATTATTCCACTTTCAAATCCCCATGGACGTCCAGACGAAGCTTGGTTCCAAGGCTGGACCGTATTTTATTGGGCTTGGTGGATTTCTTGGTCCCCATTCGTAGGTATGTTCATCGCACGTATTTCTAAAGGCCGTACTGTCCGTGAGTTTGTTACCGCTGTCCTATTGGTCCCTACCATTGTTACAACAGTCTGGATGTCAGTTTATGGCGGCATTGCGATTGAGCAGGTACAAAATGGTATTGGTGCTTTAGGAACCGACGGACTAACCTCGGTTCCACTAGCGATGTTCCAGATGTTTGACGAAATGGCACTCGGCTCAATACTGTCCTGTATTGCCATTTTATTAGTGCTGGTTTTCTTCATCACCTCATCCGACTCAGGATCGCTGGTGATTGACAGCATTACATCTGGCGGAAAAATTGATGCTCCAATACCCCAGCGTGTTTTCTGGGCTACTGTAGAAGGGGCTATTGCTATCGCGCTGCTCTGGATCGGGGGGACAGAAGCTATTCAAGCGCTACAGGCGGCCACTATCTCGACAGGTCTGCCCTTCACGTTTGTATTATTATTGATGTGTGTTTCGCTAATTATGGGAATGCGCACTGAAGCAAAATAATATCGTTTAGTCTGAGCGTCCAGTTATTTTGGGCGCTCTTCTCTTCTTACCTTACCTTTCTTTCCTTTCTCTTTCACACAGCCATACTCAAACTTCTTTTTCGAATACTCTTTCAAAAACTTTAATGCATTTTCTTTTGCAACGAATCAATACCAGAGCGCTCTGACCGACGTTTTCGCTAATTGATGCTTTGCTATCTGAGCTTGAAGTAATTCGGCCGTGGCTAATGCATCAACAATGGCATTATGATTTTCATAGGCGGGCAAATGATACCGTTCACGTGCGTATAGCAAGCGTAAAGAAGGCAGCTGCTTTTGAAATAATCGAGCAACAATAGACTGTTTTTCACGCACATGCCGAGCTTCTAGCTCTAGCGTATCAATAACTGGAAACAAAAAGTTTTTTTGTAATAATTCAGTAATAGCCGTACGAAAAAATTCGCGTTCCATATACCGATAATGCACGACGACCTGCTTGCCTTCCAAACTCGCCAACAATTCTGGCAGTATTGAATCCAGCGAAGGGGCTTCTGCTACCTCACTATGCGTTATCCCGTGAACTACAACAGACTCTGACGTTAAACGTCGACTGCTCACAACCCAATGCTTAGCCTTTGCCAAATATATACGCTGGTGATCGAATGGCACTAAGCCAATACTAACGATGTCATCTTTCTGCGCATTCAAACCCGTTGTTTCAATATCTAATGCAACAAAATCTGTCGCTTGCATAGATTGCTCAGCATCTAATAAAGGCTGATGATAAAAAGAATCTAAATAATCAGGCAACTGCTCCTGAACCTGCGTTGAATAAAACTGATCCCAGTCATCAGGGATAACTTGATAAGAATACAAGGCCATTTATATTAACCTTAGCTATTTGCGGTATAGCGAAATTTCAGAAACTTTTGAGCGTTGCTCAACACCTGAAACGCTTCTTTTAAGCCACGTCGCTCTTTACTCGAAAGCGTTTCTGGCTCAACTGTATTATCGACATCTTCACCTGCCTCAATAGCAGCAACCTGTTGTCGTATTCGAATCATGGACAAATATTCCAAGGCGTCCGATAGCTCATCTTTTTTACCTTCTGGCAGCAAGGATGACTCAGCGAGGTCTTCTAAGCGATCGAAAGAATTCTGTGATAGCGAGCCCTCAGCTAAAGCATGTACTCGAATCACATCAACCATAGGTGCGGTTCCTCGTCGCTTTAAATTTAAGCTATAACGCTGACGTCCGTCTTTTTCTAGAACAAAATCTTTAAAGAAACCTAAGGGAGGTGTCCGGTACAATGCATTACGAGACAACGCGGCTAGAAAGACTGGATTATTTTTAGCTTTTCCAACGATGAAACGAGTCAGCTGTTCTGCCCAAGCGACCTTTCCATCTACCCCTTCCAGATCAAAAAAGATAGACGCATTCAGTAACGCTTGCGGATTTGGCCTTTCAATCCACTCACTGAATTGCTGCTTCCAGTCCTTCAAGGTCATCCTCCATTTTGGATTAGACGCCATGATACCGCCATCACAGTAGCTATAACCACAAGCATCAAGACCATCACAAACAAAATTTGCTAATTGTTTAAAGTAAGCACCATGGCGAGCTTCGTTATAATCAACCGATAATATCAGCGCATTATCCTGATCAGTAACCAGCAATTGCTCTTCTCGTGCCATCGACCCTAACGCTAAAAAGCAGTAAGGAACTGGCGGTGAGCCTAGTTTTTCTTCTGCTAATTGCAGCAAGCGTTGTTTAAATGTCCTACCGATTACGGACATTGCGCTGCCGATCATATGTGAACTCGCACCTTCCTTTTGCATTCTCACCATCACAGAAGCGACATTAGTCGATAAATCAGCTAACCCTTCGACGGTTTCCTGCACCAATATTCCGCGTACTAACAAAAGACTGCTCTGGGATTCGTACTGCACAATATCCGTTAACGCAATAATGCCGGTAACCTCATCATGGCGCACCAAGGGTAGATGATGAACGTTGTGCCTCAACATTAGCAGCTTGGCTTCATACACATAAGCGTCATGGGCAATGGTAATCAGATCCGTCGACATAACATCACGTAAAGGCGTTTCAAGCGAAAGCCCTTTAGCCAGAACGCGCACACGAAAATCACGGTCCGTGATTATGCCCAGTGGAAATGAAGCACTCTCTTGTCCATCGGCATCGGAATTATCATGTTCAAAAGCCAGTTGATTAAAGACAACAACCGAAGACACATGCTGCTCCGTCATTTGTTGAGCACACTCTCGTACTGTTGCATCTGCCGTTAAATACACAGACTCACTTTGAATAATGTCCCTCGCACGAACAGTCGCCATGTCATTTTCATCATCTTCACTTTGTACAACCTGCTGTAATGTAGAGTGCTCGTTGGTCTCAAAGTAGTCGCCAAAATCATCAAATAGATCACACAGTGCAAGAAATTTTTCTGACGGTATTCGATAAATCAAAGTATCTTCTAATGCGCGCACGGGATAACGAACATGACCATTTAAAAGAATCCCCATTTGACCAAACACATCACCCGATTCAAGGCGATTGTATAGCTCACCGGTTCGGCGAAAAACTTCAACGGAACCAGAGCGAATCATATAAAGGGCGTCAATCGACGCACCATGATTTAGAATCTGACTTTCTGCTTGATAGTAGCTCACTTCAATTTGGCCACATAATGCGGCTATTTCTTCTACCGGTAAGCTGTCAAAGGGTTCGTGCGCACTGACGAAGGTGATAACGTCTTGAATCTCAATTGACATGCCTGAATCCTATTCGATTTAATCTACTCAGTATAGCGAAATATAATGCCTCCTTATGAAAGCGCTGACTACCCTTTATTATCCTACTAACCACCCTATTCATTACTCTAACTTTTTATCTTTTCTCTGTGCAGCAAAGCGCCTCCGTGATCTCGGTGGTAAATTTATTTTCTGTTCTTTTATTTTCTCAGCAGGCATAAAAAAACCCAACTCACTTCTGAGTTGGGTTCTTTTTAAAACGAAGTCAAAGCGCTAGAACTTAAGCAGCACTTGCTTCACGTTTAGCTTTTTCTTCGTCTTTTAATTCACGACGTAAGATCTTACCCACTGGAGTCATAGGTAACTCATCACGGAATTCAATCTGACGTGGCATTTTATAAGCCGTTAGCTTGTCTTTACAGAATACCTTAATGTCTTCAGCCGTTAGGTTTTGATCCGCTGCAACAATGAAAAGCTTAGCCGCTTCGCCTGTCTTCGCATCAGGAACACCAATGACAGCGCAATTTTCAACACCTGGGTGGCCAGCAACAACGTCTTCAATTTCGTTTGGATAAACGTTAAAGCCTGATACTAATATCAAATCTTTAATACGATCTACGATCTTAACGAAACCATCGGCATCGATAACCGCAACATCACCCGTACGTAACCATTCACCATCCGGAGTAAAGGTATCTTTCGTCGCTTCAGGACGATTCCAATAGCCTTTCATTACCTGAGGACCGCGAACACAAAGCTCACCACGTTCGCCAACAGCCACTTCGTCGCCGTTATCATCGATACACTTCAGTGCAGTACCCGGCATAGCCTGACCAACCGTACCCATACGCTCTAAGCCATTAGCAGGATTCATCGTTACCGCTGGAGAACATTCGGTTAAACCGTATGCTTCAGAAACACCGGTACCGGTAATTTCTTTCCAACGCTTAGCGGTATCATCCGGTAGCGCAGTACCGCCAGAAAGAGTTAACTTCATTTCACTGAAATCAATCTCTTTAAAGCTCGGGCTTGCCATTAACGATACAAACAAGGTATTCAGACCAACAACACCGGTTAACTTCCAAGGCTTCATGAAGCGAATAAACGTTTCAGTATCACGTGGGTTAGCAATCAAAATGCTGTGATCACCCAATTCAAACAAGGCCATTAAGTGAACCGTGAATGAATAGATATGATAAAGCGGTAAAGGCGCAACAATAATCGCCTGACCTTCGCCCTTCATTGGCTTGCCATTTGCATCCGTTTGACCCAGTGCAGCAGCCGATTGCAGCATATTCGCAACGAGGTTTCGGTTGGTTAATTCAGCGCCTTTAGCAACACCGGTAGTACCCCCCGTGTATTGCAGAATAATTGTATCATGAGGATTCGGCATGTGGTTCGCTTGGAAAGGCTTACCTTTACCCAGCTTCAAAGCTTTACGGAAAGAAACAGCTTCAGGCAGACTATATGCAGGAACCATCTTTTTGATGTGCTTTGCGGCAGCGTTAATCAGTACACGCTTAAAACCAGGCAACATATCCGCCAAGCTGGTAACGATAATGTGTTTAATACCGGTTTGATCTTTAACACCCTGTACAGACTTAGCAAACACATCCATACAAAGCAGGGCTTTAGCTCCAGAATCGTTGAATTGGTGTAGCATTTCACGTTCTGTATACAGTGGGTTGGTATTCACCACTCGTAAACCCGCGCGCATTGCACCATACATAGCAATAGGATATTGCAAAATGTTTGGCATTTGAATTGCAATTGAATCGCCCGGCTTTAACGTCGTATGATTCTGAAGATAGCTCGCGAACGCTGCACTGTACTCATCAATTTGGCTATAAGTAAGAGTATATCCAATGCTAGTAAATGCAGGTCTATCTGCATAGCGCTTGAATGAGTTCTCAATTACCTCTACAACCGAATCATACTGTGATAGATCGATCGCATCCTGAATACCCGGTGCACGTTTTCCGTCCCAAAAAGAAGCTTCCATATTATCCCCATAGCAATAATCGTTATGTTAAAAAGTTACACCTTCAAAATTTTTTTGATTCTGATGAACTTTCCACAACTTGAATTTATTTATTATTAATATTCGTGGATACACTATGACGTAATTTTGGCTTGAATTGAAGCACTATTCATGACAGGATTTCAGTCATAATACGCCAGATAGCATTTATATGACTTCCCTCTATTCGCACCAACGCTCTTTTTTGACAATTGATTATTTAAGTCAGCTCATAACACTGATGGGACAGATGGGCTTTAGCACTGAACAAGTACTTGCCAATACTCAGCTAAATGCACAAATCATGCAGCTCAATACCCGCATCTCTCCGATGCAGTATCATACGGTTGTCGAAAATGCCCTCTCACTCAGTCAAGATCCCTTGCTGGGTATTAAGCATGGCCAAGGTTTAAATATTGCGAGCCATGGCTTTGTCGGCTTTGCTGCTATGGCGGCAGATAACCTTGATCAAGCGTTATCATTGGCTATTCGCTACGCTCGAACCCGAACTTTATTAGCCGATATTCGTTTTCATAAAGAAGATGATAGTGCCGTTGTACAAATCAATCGCCTCGCGTCGATGCCAAGTACTTTCCCTTTCGTCGTTGAAAACATTATTTCTAGCTTTTTAGGCGTCGCTCGCTTCCTGATTCACCAAAGTGATCAAATGTCAGCTGTGGTGAAGTTAAGCTATGCCCCGCAAGCACCCGTCAGTGAATATGAACGTTTATTAGGGGTGCCCGTTTTATTCAATCAGCCGCATAACCAAGTATGTTTTCCTGAATATTTATTAGATTTCCCTGTATCCACCGCTAATTCGACGTCTCGAGGACTGGCTGAAAGTGAGTGTGAGAAATTATTAGCTCAGCTCGATCAAGGGCAAGACCTAGTTATTCAAATTCGCCATCAGTTGGAAAAAATGAAAGCTTTTCCAACCTTGCCTGTCATGGCTAAATCCATGAACAGTAGCCCTAGAACACTCAACCGTCAGTTAGCGCAGCTCAATACCACCTACCAACACATTATTGACGATACCCGCCGTGAAAAAGCAATTGATCTATTGAGCCACTCAACAACAAACATTGAACAGATTGCAGCCCAACTGGGCTATAACGACCCTTCAAATTTTGGTCGTGCCTTCCGTCGCTGGCTAGGGAAAAGCCCTCGAGCCTTCCGTAAAGATCTATAAAACTTAAAAATAATATGACAGATGTCATATTTGCGAGGTAATTTGATCATTGAAGCGAATTTAATGAGTACTAAGGTTTACTTTCTAGCGGCAATCAGTAGGATTATCGTCGTAATCAAACTCACAATCATAATAAAATAGCACCGTGATAAAATGCCCAGCCTCAGTCACAATAATGCTCAGCGCCCATTACAAACTGCGCTAGGAGAAGCCGTTAATGGCTACTTCCAACAACATAATATTGCTAAAACAGGTGATACTGCGCTTTATCGTAAAGCGATTATCATTTTGCTTATGCATACCTTCTCATATGCTTGTTTCTTTATATTATCTGAACCCTATACCTGGCTAGTCTGGGCATTTCATGGCTTCACTACCGCGCTGATTGGTTTTAACATCATGCACGATGGCGCTCACGGCAGCTTCACCAAGAATAAAAAGATCAATTCTTTAGCCGCGCATACCTTCAACATGATTGGCAGCAATGCGTTTTATTGGAAACAGAAACACAATCTAAATCACCACCCTTATACCAATGTCTCCGCTGCTGATGAAGATATTGAAGCATTTGGCCTTTTACGCATGAGCCCAGACAAACCACGCTACTGGTTTCATCGCTGGCAGCATATTTATGTTTGGGCACTGTACCCAATAACCAGCTTATTTTGGTTTTTTGTTTTAGATTTTTTAGCTTACTTTAATCAAAAAATTGCTGAACAAGAATTTTCACAAAAGTATCAAGTAAAAGACTCTGCCGTATTTTGGTTAAGCAAAGTTTTCTACATCACTCTTTATCTAATAATACCCAGCACCTTTTTAGGTTGGGAAACTGTACTGATCGGCTTTTTATGCCTGCATGCTGTAATGGGAGTATTATTTGCAGTGGTATTCCAGCTGGCACATGTTGTTGATAAAACAGAGTTTCCTCAGCCTGATGAACAAGGCAACCTGCCTTATGAATGGGCTGCACATCAGCTAGCGACAACGGCTGATTTCGCACCTAATAGCAAACTCACGACCTGGTGTGTTGGTGGCCTAAACTTTCAAGTGGAACATCACTTATTCCCAAGAATTAGCCATACGCACTACCCGAAATTGCACAAGATCGTCCGCGAGGTGTGCGCTGAACACGGAATTGAACACCGCGAATACAGCAGTGTTGGACAAGCTATTTTGGGGCATGTGAGGCACTTAAGAAATATGGGCTGCGCTGAAACGCTTAAAACCGCTCAAGCTTAGTTTTCTACCCCACCTTCGCTGATTGAGATTTCAGCGGGGGCTAAATTCCTATCTATTTACCCCCTCCTAGTTGATAACCCAAGCCAAGCAGATTATCTTAGCGCGCTTGCCTGCTCTATTGAGCGGCGTACGTCACCAATAGAAGTTCTTCAGCAACATTTTAGTATTAGGTAATTGTTTATGGAATATCCTCAATTTTTAGTTATTGATGCCAGTTCTTACGAACTAGACGGACATCCCATAGCGATTGCTTGGTCTTTAACTGATGGCACAATCAAAAGCACCCTACTTCAGCCTGAAGAAAATTGGCATGAGTGGGATGCGGGTTTAGAAGATCTGCACGGCATGACTCAAGAGATTCTAATCCAATCGGGTGAACCGGTTTGGGAAGCGGTAAAGGAATTTGAATTTGATTGTGAGAATTCAATTTACTTAGTGCAAGACGCCGAACGTACAATGGAGCTGTTAGAGCGCATGTACGACGCTTACGACAAAGAGCCAGGTTCAGATTTAATCGGCATTCACGAATGGCACCCAAGTGAAACAGAAGAACGTTATCAATTAATGGAAGACATTCGCAGCGACCTCGAACTCAGCCCTTACCGTTGTGAAGACAATGTTAGGTTGATGCTGGAAATGTGGGTTCGCGTGAACGATGCGGAGCAACGCAGCCCAGCGAACGACTAACCATGAGCGTAGCGCCGTGAATACCTGCAACGGCCGACTAGGCTGGAAGGCACTCTATGGATGGACAATTTGACTGCTTTATTCAATAAACGATTAGGGCTCACGACGTGCCGCAGAAGGAAATACCCAGCCCCGATCAAGAGATTGCTGCTGGGAAAACCCTACAATTACGGCGTTTCAATAATAAAAAACTACCAATCCATCAGCTCTTTCACAAACGGCTTAGTCAGCTTGCGCTGTGCAGAAAGAGAAGCTTGATCAAGCTCCTCTAACAGATCAAATAAACCTGCCATGCCACGTGGACCACGAGTCAAAATATAGCGTGCAACTTCCTCACTCATATTCAAACCACGAACACGAGCGCGTAATAACAACGCCTTCAGTTTATCCTCATCTTCCATCGGCTCAAGCTGATACGTAATGCCCCAGCTTAAACGAGACGTTAAATCAGGTAATAAAATACCGTTATTTCTTGGGCTTTCAGTCGCGGCCACCAGCATGCGCGAACCCGCATCACGAAGACGGTTAAACAAATGGAATAGCGCCTCCTCCCACTCAGGCTTGCCTGCAATCGCTTCAATATTATCCAAAGCAACCAACTGCAGAACTTCCAAATCTTCAAATACAGCAGGATCGTACGCAACCAACTCATCCAACGGTAAATAAACCGCCTTGTGGCCTAAACCTTCAGCGTAATGACAAGCCGCTTGTAATAAATGACTACAGCCAACACCCTCAGCGCCCCACAAATAGATAAAAGGCTCGCCGCCTTCACGCCACTGATCTTGAATCGAATAAACAACCTGCGCATTTGGACCCGCAAAATAATTCGCAAAACGTGCATCATCTCTCACCGAGACCGGTAACGTTAACTGCTGCGCTTGGGCTTCAATCGCCATTAAAAGCACTCCTAGACACTACTGCGCCCACTCAAATTCTTTTTCTTGTAAACTGGATAACCTATTATCCAACCGAATAATCCGCTGAACCTTGTCCCACTTGCCTTCAAGGTACAAATATAACTCAAGGTTGTCTCTATCAACCTGTGAAACTTCTACTAACCGCACACCAGAGATACCCTGCAAATACTTTAAAACGTTGGAATAATCACTGAAATTCTTTACATTCCTCACGAGAACACGAATCCCCGCTCGACCATTCATAGGGTCTGATTTAATCGCAAATTGATCAGCAAAAAATTTTCCCACCTGAGTAGATACATTCGTTAGCGCAGCCAACGGTGAATCACCCTCAGTTAAAATATCTAAACGCTGCTCTCCTCGAATCAACAGCCCTTCATATTGCCAAACTCCAGCAGCAGATTGATTAAGCTTACCCGCCAAAACCGCATCCACATGATAACGAAGAGAAGCCTGAACAATAGACTCTGAAATTAACCACCACAACTGATCTAAAGGTAATGCCGTTTGATCTTCAAGATCATTCATCGGCCACAAAATAGGTAAGCCACGCTCAGAAAAGGCCCGCCCAAGACGACCCTGCCATTCTGGCACCTGCTCAGATATTAACAAACGTCCGCCATCGAGCTGACCCGAAGTATCCGTTGTTGTATCCGAGTTAAAAACAATCTGCTCTTCAGAGTCAGCCGATATCGTCGCTACCTCAACCGCCAACCAGTTTAATAATAAAGGTCGGTTTTCACCCCAAACTGGGGCCTGGGCACGTCTCAATAAGGGTATTACCAATGCTTTACTAAACCAAGCCTGCAAGTAAACCTGATCATCAACGAGATCTTGGTGGTAACTGAAACCCTGCATATAACGGTTAGCATTTTTACTTGCCGCCACTAAAATTGGATTTTCTAATACCTCTTGGTAACCAGAAACCTTAATCAGCAATTGCTGGAATGCCCACTGCACGCCTAACGTACGACTCTCCTCGCTCTGATCATCTACAGCCACGCTGATACGATAAAGATCAGATACATTCACCGCAAACGCATTAAAACTTAATAAACACAGATATAAGACGAAAAAACGCACACAAAATCCCTGCTTTGAGATAAATAACAAGTCGCTATTGTGCCACTCCCAGTCTGTATGAGCCAGCCAAACCATACCATCTATAACATCAACACATAATTACTACACAATATTCGTGCACACAGTCGCGCAAAGAGGTAGAATATGGCGCCTAAAATTCCCATATTTAGTCAGATTTTCAACAATACGAAAACCCGACTAATTGCCCCACAGCGAACGACGAGACGTAAACTGATGAGCGATCAAAAATCCTTAAGTTACAAAGATGCTGGCGTAGATATCGACGCTGGTAACGCCCTAATTGAACGAATTAAAGGCGTCGCCAAACGTACTCGCCGTCCTGAAGTCATGACTGGCTTAGGTGGGTTCGCTTCTTTATTCGAACTGCCTCAAGGTTATAAGCAGCCTGTATTGGTTTCTGGCACTGACGGTGTTGGTACAAAATTACGCCTAGCCATGGACATGAACAAGCACGATACCATCGGTATCGATTTGGTTGCCATGTGTGTTAACGACTTGATCGTTGGTGGCGCCGAGCCATTATTTTTCCTAGATTATTACGCAACTGGAAAATTGAACGTTGATATTGCAGCAGACGTTGTTAGCGGCATCGGCGATGGTTGTGAATTATCAGGCATTGCCTTAGTAGGCGGCGAAACTGCTGAAATGCCAGGTATGTACGAAGGCGAAGATTATGATCTTGCAGGTTTCTGCGTAGGCATCGCTGAAAAAGAAGAAATTATCGATGGCTCTAAAGTAGCAACGGGCGATGTTCTAATTGCCCTAGCGTCTTCTGGCCCACATTCAAACGGGTATTCCTTGATCCGTAAGATCCTGGAAGTATCAAACGCCGACCTAGAGCAAGACCTTGATGGCCAGCCTCTAAAAGATGCTTTGATCGCACCGACTAAAATCTACGTTAAATCAGTGCTTAAATTGATTAACGCAAGCGAAGTAAACGCACTTTGCCACATCACTGGCGGTGGTTTCCAAGAAAACATCCCACGTGTATTGCCAGCATCTGCAAAAGCAGTGATCAATACTAAGAGCTGGGACCTTCCTCCCGTTTTTAAGTGGTTACAAGAAAAAGGCAACGTTGATGCTTACGAAATGTACCGCACATTCAACTGTGGCGTAGGCATGATTGCCTGCGTTCCAGCAGAGAAAGCGGATGCAGCGATTGCTCTATTAAATGCCGAAGGCGAACAAGCTTGGATCATTGGCCACATCGAAGATGCGGTTGAAGGCGAAGAGCTAGTCGATCTTGTGGGTATTGCGAAGACAGGTCGATAGTCAATGCAAGCAAGTGAAGCAGAAAAGCCACGCATTGTAATTCTGATTTCTGGCACTGGTAGCAACATGGTTGCCATTGCCGATGCCGTTAAATCAGAAGAGATTGATGCTGAAATCGTAGGTGTTATTAGTAATCGTCCTAGCGCTGAAGGCTTAAATAAAGCCCAAGCAATGGAGCTGCATACTGATCTCATCGATCATACGCTTTATGCCAGCCGTGATGAATTCGACCATGCCTTAATCCGCATGATCGAAGATCTAAAGCCTGATCTCGTTGTACTTGCGGGCTTCATGCGTATTTTAACAGCGGATTTCACGCGCTATTACGAAGGGCGCTTATTAAACATTCACCCATCGTTATTGCCTAAATACCAAGGTTTAAATACTCACCAGCGTGCACTCGATGCTGGTGATGATGAGCACGGCGTTACCGTACACTTCGTAACTGAAGAGTTGGATGGTGGACCTAACGCCATTCAAGCGGTCCTACCGATTCTTGATATTGATAACGCCCAGCAATTACAGCAGCGCGTGCATGAACAAGAACACATCATTTACCCAATCGCGGTTAAATGGTTTTGTGATGGTCGACTTACGATGAAAGGCACGAAAGCGCTATTAGATGGTAAAGATCTTCCGGATACAGGCGTACAGCTAAAGTAACTGCCTGCCGTGATCACTCACTCTGAGATCACGGCTATTCTTACCCCCCTATTTTCTATCTATTGTCATTTCAACGACGGAGGATATACTAACTTTCCCTATCGTTAGCAAAATGACTCACTCATGGCCTATTTACGATTATTTTTACTGCTTTCATTCATATTCAGCAGTTTTTCCAGCAATACCCTAGCCGAAGAAAGCGTACACCCCTATCCAGAATTTACAGCAGGTTACAATGCAAAGTGGACAGGTGGCTGGTTTCCAATCAATGTCGATGCACAACGCTCTCTTCGTTATCAAGAAGACGGATCAGCAGAATTAATTTTTGAAGCCGACTCTGCCATTGCCGGTGTCGAAGAAATAAGTAACTTTCGCTTTTTAGATAATACAATTCAGCCACTGCAATATCGCTATTTGCGCTCAGGATTATTTAAAGAAGCGGATCGTAACCAACTATTTAATTGGAAAAATAAACAGATTGTAAATGGCGATACCCAAAAAGTATTTAAAGGCCACTGGCATGATCGAGTTCAAGATAACCTGAGCTATATAATGCAAGCAACTATCGATCTAGAACAAGGAAAAACCCAATTCACCTATCCTGTTTTTGACCGTAATAAAGTTAAAGATTTTAAATTTCAACTAATAGGTTTCGAATCGCTAAAAACCAAAGTAGGCACATTACGCACGGTTAAAATACAACAAATAGAAACCAAAAAAAGTAAAAAGCAAACCTACATTTGGTTTGCTAAAGACTACAACTATCTACTTGTTCGCTTGGAACAAAAACAACGTGATGGCCAGACTTATCAAATTGATTTAACCAGCGCCAATATCGATGGCAAGACTCTGGGCAAAAAAAACGCTAACTAAACTCTTATTAAATTAACATTCACTCACGCTAAGATAAAGAATGCCACAAGCTGATCCCGATAACTTCATTGCACCACAGTGCAATGAAGACATTAAAATACTATTTCAAGATGAGCATATTCTGCTCATCAACAAACCCACAAAATTACTTAGCCTATCGGGTAAAAATCCAGCCAACTTAGATTCTGTTCACTATCGCCTAAGAAAAGACTTTCCGACCGCGTTGATGATTCATCGATTGGACCTAGGCACCTCGGGCATCATGATTATTGCTCTGAATAAAGAGATCAGTGCAAAGTTAAACCGTCAATTTAGCGAACGCCAAGTTAAGAAGACTTATACCGCATTATTAGCAGGACATGTCGCAAACGACCAAGGCCAAATTGAACTGCCGATTGCTAAAGGTGAATTTCCGTATCAAAAAATTTGCGTTGATACTGGCAAGGTCGCATTAACAGAATATCAATTATTAAGTCACGAATCCTTCCAGCATAATGATCAAGCATACCCCATTAGCCGAGTGACTTATCGTCCACATACTGGCCGAACTCATCAGTTAAGAATCCACAGCCAGCAACTGGGCCACCCGATTATTGGTTGTGATTTATACCCTAGCCAAGATGGTACGACTGAACATATGGCAAATCGCTTGATGCTGCACGCAACAAGTCTAGAGTTTAATCACCCAATTAGTGATGAGCGCACACAGGCTATTTGTGATTGCCCTTTTTAAGCAGCCGCTTTAAAGGGCTCCTTTGAAATAGGCATTATTTGTCTGTTTTTCCCGTCCCTTTACTAAAAGAGACTTTACTCTGATGGCTAACTATTTTCTAATAGCCGATTAATTAATTTCCATCATATCCCACATTATAAACAGGAAAATTTCATGGCCGGTTTACTACCTAACATCGATCCAGATGGCTTATTAGAATATTCAGTGGTTTTCACTGACCGCTCTCTGAATCACATGTCACAAGCCTTCCAAGGCGTAATGAATGATATTTTCAGCAACCTAAAAGATGTCTATAACGCGGATGCAACGATTGTTGTTCCAGGTGGCGGCACTTACGGCATGGAAGCGGTTGCTCGCCAGTTCGCGCAAGATAAAAAATGCTTAGTGATTCGTAATGGTTGGTTCAGCTTCCGCTGGACGCAAATTTTCGAGATGGGCAACATCCCATCTGAAAGCATCGTAATGAAAGCGCGCAAAATCGAAGAAGGCCCACAAGCTCCTTTCGCACCTGCGCCAATCGACGAAGTGGTAGCGACTATTTTGAGCGAAAAACCTCAAATGGTTTTCGCCCCTCACGTAGAAACGGCTTCTGGCATGATTTTGCCTAATGACTACTTAAAAGCGGTTGCTGAAGCGGTTCATTCTGTTGGCGGTTTGTTCGTACTCGATTGCGTAGCTTCGGGTACGCTCTGGGTTGATATGAAGGATATCGGTATCGATATCCTAATCAGCGCACCGCAAAAAGGTTGGAGCGCTTCTCCTTGTGCCGCATTGGTTATGTTGAATGCAGATGCTTTGGCTGAAATGGAAAAAACCACCAGCTCTAGCTTTGCTTGCAACCTAAAGCAATGGCACATCATCATGCAAGCCTACGTTAATGGCGGTCATGC
>Ga0105359_10000516_pt1 | contig 31899 bp, 32 predicted proteins | sample GOMGulsemesocosm_6_FD_83659 | JGI IMG/M metagenome (GOLD analysis project Ga0105359, IMG submission 83659) | Methane-oxidizing microbial communities from mesocosms in the Gulf of Mexico - GOM8C Gulf of Mexico | ecosystem: Environmental > Aquatic > Marine > Cold seeps | place: Gulf of Mexico...
GTTCATTATCATGGTGTTATTTTTAACCTTCCGGCGTGGATTTGAAGTCGTATTGATTCTGGCGATTATTCCAACGGCGTTACTGGGCGGTTTGTGGCTGATTTACTGGCAGGGGGTGAACTTATCTGTGGCCGTTGGTGTGGGCTTTATCGCGCTGGCCGGCGTTACGGTGGGCAACGCCATTATGATGTTGGTGTATTTAAATCAATCCCTTGAGGAGGCCGTGAGTGATCGTACTGCAGACGAGAATAACGATCTTCTTATGCGTTTAGAACGCGGTGCCTTGCAAAGATTACGGCCGATTATGATGACCGTATTGACCGTGTTGTTGGGCCTGCTGCCGTTGCTGCTGACCGATGGTGTGGGGGCCGAAGTGATGCAGAGTATTGCGTTGCCGATGGTCGGCGGTATTGTGACGTCGCTTTTGTCGACACTTTTGTTGATTCCCAGTCTTTACGGATTTTATTTGATTTCTTGGCGCCGACGTTAAGCGATCGACGTCGAAGTTTTCAATGAACGTGGGAGGTTTGCACGGACGGACCGCACATTATTGAGTGGCCGTCCGTTAAATTTGAGCGTTATGTTTGAAGCAGGCTTGCGCTATTGATCAACTTCAAAATCGTCGGGCATACCCTGATAGGTTGCTTCATCGTGGCTTAATTTCTCTTCGATAACGGTTTCGAGCTTAATTCCAAGCTTTTGTGACAAGGTTAATAAGTGAAAGAACGAATTGGCGAGCTCTTCTCCAAGGCGGACTTTCCTGTCTGGAATTCTTGCCAGGCTGAGAGATTCTTCCTCAGTGATCCACTGAAAGTGTTCCAGTAGTTTGGCGGAGCTGACGCTCAAGGCTGAAGCTAAATTTTTGGGGGTATGGAAAACGTTCCAGTCGTTATCCTCACAGAGCACGCTGTATTGGCTGCGTATTTCACTTATATCCATGTTCTTCTCCATACGGGACGCCGAGCTTGCGGCGTCTAACTAAAGGGAATACGAGCTTCTTACCGAGCACAAGGTTCCGTAAGAACTCACATTATCCTAGAGAAGAGAAGGGGCGTAGGTCAACCATATTGCTTGCGTTTAAGCGCCGTACTTATACTTTAAGCTTCGACAATTGCTCATTAAACACGATGGCTACTTGATTCAGGTCGGTACTGACGTTTGTGACGGCTTGCGCTTGATCACTGAGTTGATTGCTCGCATCACCAATACCGGCAATGTTGCGATTGATCTCTTCGCTGACTTGGCTTTGTTCTTCGGCGGCGGTGGCAACCATACTGGCATTGTCCGTGATGGCTAGCAGTTGTTCAGAGACCTGCTGCATCTGTTGATAGCTTTGGGTGGTTTCTGCAGCGGCTTTGTTGACGCGATCACGATCCACTTCAATCTGGTCAACGGTGGTTTGTACATCTTGGTGTAAGCCGACAATCAGGGTGTTAATTTCTTCTGTCGACTCCTGCGTGCGCGCCGCTAAATTACGCACCTCATCGGCTACTACTGCAAAGCCTCGCCCCTGCTCACCGGCACGCGCGGCTTCAATCGCAGCATTAAGCGCCAGCAGGTTGGTTTGCTCCGCAATGCCTCGAATGGTTTCCAGGATGCTGTTGATGTTCTGGCTACGCTCTGAGACCTTAGCAATGCGAACACTGATGTTCTCCATATCATCGGCGACTGACTGAACCTCTTTTACGTTACGCTCAAAGGCTGTCTGCGTTGTTTGGAGAAAACTGTGTGCCTCGTTGGATTGATCGGCACTTGAAGAGGCTAATTTAGCCACTTCATTGCTGGTCATAGACATTTCTTCCATGGCGGTAGCGACGCTCTCCGTTTCACGGGTTTGACTTGCAATGGCGGCGCCGCTGGCTTCAGCGGTAGCGCCAAGCAGGTCGGCCTGCTGTTGCATGCTGGCAGACTGCTGTTGAAGGTTGCGAATCATGTCCCGTAGCTTTTCGGTGAAGGCGTTGAAGCCACCGGCGATATCAATTAACTCTTTGTGGTGCCCTATGTGTAGCTGTTGCGTCAGGTCACCGTCACTGGAGGCTAAACTGAGCATTTTATCGCGCATTTCGTTCATGGGCGTAACAATACTGCGCACCAGCATGACGATGAGCACCAGTGAGACAGCCGAGGCCAGCAAGCCATAGAGTGCCATGTTACTCAGTGTTTGAGTTGTGCCTTTCTCTAATTCGATGTTAAGAGCGGTGAGGCCACTCATGGCGGCCGCCTTAGGAACCCTCAGGATGAGTTGCCACTGGGTGTTTGAAGCATCAATTTGCACGGGACTCGACACAATAAGTGAGTCGCCTAGTTCAAGCTGCTGCTTGCTGTTGCTGGCAGTTACCGCGCGTGCGAGATCAGCGTCGGCTTCGCTCAGTGGGCGAGTGAGTTGATTGGCAAAGCGGGTACTGGCAACCAAGCGCTTGCCTTCGCTGAGCAGGTGAACTTCACCGGCCCCTCCGTAGAGGTTCTTGGCGATGGCTAGCATGTGTTCTTGAATGACCGGTAGGTTGATGTCGACGCCAACGAGACCTGTGAACTTTGAACCCTGCATAATGGGTACGGCTAGGGTGGTCATTAACTCTTCGCGCCCTTCTTCAATTTCATAGAGGTAGGGCTCGATAGTACAGTTCTGGCCGCTATCGCGACTGCACAGATACCATTCGGCTTCACGTTGGCCGAACTCATCTCTTGAGTCGATGTATTTTTCTTGGGGATCTTCAGTTGAGTAGTGGGCCAGCTGACCGTCTTCTCTGACCCAGTAGACTTCCAGGGTGCCGATGCTGGTGCTGTGCTCGTTGCTGGCGTCAAACTCGCTGTCTAGGCCGTCGTAACCGTTTGCCTCAAATTGGCTATAGAGTGAACTGATTTCAGGGTTGGCGGCAAGGGCTTGTTGATTAAGGGACTGCACTTGCTGGCGTGTGAGCGGGGTGGCGCCACCGTGTCTCGAGGAGGCTTGCAGTACCTTGGCGATGGTTAACGGTAGGTCAAAGGCTCGGTTTATGTAGGCCTCAACATCGCTGGCAGCGCTCTCGGCGGCCAGATCAAGGTATTGGGCGACCTCCCGCTCAAGGTGAGTTTTGACGGCTTCTTGAGCCTGCTCACTGGCGCTGTTCATTGAGTTGATGCCGACGCTGGTGATCAATCCCTGTGAAAGCATGAGAATGGATACGGTGATGAGCAGTAGTTTGTTGAACAATGACCATTGTGCCATTGTGGCCCCCTGGGAATGATAGACAAATTATGTACGCGACTCTAAGTACATAGCATAGTCAGTCTGTCGGCCACATGAGGAAAAGGTAGAGGCAATTGAAAGTATTTAGTGACGGAAAGCGTAAAGAATAATCTGTTTCTACGTTTTAGGGTCACTTGCGAGTATCATGACTAGGAGAAATTACGCAGGTAAGCGTAAGTCGTTTTATGAGTGTGTAAACAGTAACTTTTTAGCCAGTTCTCTGAGGGGGGTTGTTCGGTCTCAGAGGGGGCGTGCTGAGTCATTTGGTTTGGTTATTTAATGACGATTGAAATTGATGAAAGGATTGGGGCAATGGCAACAGCACTGAGTAAATGGCTGGGCTTGGTTGGTTTGAGCGTTAGCGCAAACCTTTGGGCGGTGTCGGTCGGTGAGAGCCTGCCGGTCGTTGACAATCTCACAGGCTTAGAGGAAATACGCTTTGAGGCGGGCGATATACATTATGCCGCGGCGCAGCTAGACGATCTGCAGGGAAAGGTTCTATCTATCTATCATCTGGCACCACGAATTGGGATTGACTTGCTGCATAAACCCTTCTTTGATGAGCTGCGTACGCAAGACTTCCCCGAAGGTCGTTTTCAGGGCGTGACGATTGCCAATATGGATGAAGCCGCTTGGGGTACCTCGGGTCTGGTCAAGTCTAAGTTTGAGGGCGAAGTAAAGCAGAATCCAAGTGCCCGCTTTATGCTGGACGAGGACTCTAAGCTACGGGACGCCTGGAACCTAAAAAAGAACGGCGCGGTGGTTATTATTGTCGATGCAAACGGTAAAATACTGGCGGTCAAAGAGGGCGAGGTTAAGCCTGAAGAGGTCGAGCATCTATTGGCGTTAATTAGAGCTCAGTTTTAGCGGGAACTGGGTTATTACGCTCACTTCTTGTGGGGTTTAGCTCAAACGCCTGCGAGTAGCTTGTTGTTGAATATCTGGTTGATGAATGCCGTGTTGTTTAGAAGACGATTTTTGAAATGTTAGAAGTGGGTCATCACGTTTACATTTATGATTACGAGCTGGATCTTCAAGCGATCCGGGCTCAAGGTGCGGGTGGGCAGAACGTAAATAAAGTTTCGTCGGCTATCCACCTGCGATTTGATATCAAAGCCTCATCATTGCCTGAACATTTTAAACGACGCTTGTTAACACTAAGTGACAGCCGTATTAATAGGGATGGTGTCCTGGTTTTAAAATCCCAGGAACACCGCACCCAAGAGCGCAATCGCGAGGCTGCGGTCGAACGCTTGGCCAGCATGATTAAAGAGGCAATGGTGGTGCCTAAGCGACGTCGTGAAACACGCCCGACCTTCGGATCCAAGAAACGTCGGTTAGAAGGTAAAAAACAGCGGGCCGTGGTTAAAAAATCACGTGGGAAAGTGGACTATTGATCTCGGTTGTTCGTCGTTTTGAGCGTTTGCTCTGCTTACTTGTCGGCAGTTGACTAAGGCTTGGTTCGACTAAGTAACACCCAGTAACGCATCTCAGTCGTTATTCCTTCAGCTTTCTGCATGCAGCTAAAAACCGGTCGCGCTCGGCCGTGATCTCTATTTCTTCCGACAGACGCTGGTAAAGCTCCGGGAGGTTTTTAGCCTTTTCGGCTCTTTTCCTTATCAATATTTTTGCCAAAGGCCCAATGAATTCAGATAGGCATAGCTCGATTTTTTTGAGCTGGTCTGAGTTCAGTGCAATGGAGGTAGCGTTTTTTTGCCCTGTGAGTGTTGTGCTTATCACGCGCTGAGGGCTTGCATCAGAGGACGGAGGATTAGTAGAGGACTCACTTGTAGTCGGGGTGCCTGTGCTGACGGTATACAGGTCATGCTTGCGCACGTGCTTGTCCTCGCGTGTGCCGACAAAGTCAAACATATTAAAGTATTCTTTCGAAAGGTGACTGACGACCTCGTAGTAGGAGCGGGAAATATACAATTCGTTGGGGCCAGCAAACCCCATGATGCGGTTAGCGACGTTGATTGCATCGCCAATCACCCGCTTTTCTCCCTGTAATTCCGCTATTTTTACCGGTCCAAGGTTAATGCCCAAGCGAACTTCATAATTCACTCCGTTTTGTTCAGTTTTTATTCTTATAAACGCATCGCGCAGGCTTAAAGCCATGAGCAGTACGTCTTCTGGGTCCCCTAGGTAGCAGATAGCCATGCCGTCGCCAGCGTCGAGGGTGATGTAGTCATCGCGGTTATAATTCTTAAGCTCTTCTTCGACCAAGTCATAAAAGTGCCGACGTATATCCATCTGTTCTTCGACATCAAATTTTGTATAACTCACAATGTCTGTGAAAAGCACGCTGCATAGCCAGGTACGGTGTTTTTTATCCGTGCTCATTATTATTCGTCCAACAATTTCATGGCTTTATCTAGGCTTACGCGCATGCGTTTGAATGAGCGGGCAAGCTCGGCAACCTCGTCATTGCCCTGCGTATCGAGTTCTGCAACGTCGGTCTCACCTTTACTTATCTGATCGGCTATTTCAGCTATATTTTTAATTCTTTTGGTGATGAGGCTACGCAACATAAAGTTTATGAACACGGCCAAAGTGATGAAAATAGCGGCAAGGGAAAGCATGAATGTACTGAAGGCACGTTGGGCTTTTTCCTTGGCGACAGAGGCGGGGACATTAATGATCTGGCTGCCGACCACCTCGTTGTGCTTCCAACCAAAACCATTGGCTGGCCCGTAGAGTTTGACCATTTTCTCTGGTGCTTGATCAACGGTGCTGTGGCATGAAAGGCAGGCTTTGTTGGTGATTTTTATGGGGCGGGCGAGGTAAAGTGAGGTGCCGGTAGGTGTCTCTCTTTCGCCGACTATCTCGTCGATATCAGCGTGGTTTCGAAACTGTATGATGATGTCGCTTTCCCAGTCTGTAGCCTTGTCTCGAGGATTTGTAGGGTTTAGGACCGCTTCTTTGTAGCTGTAATCGGGGTTGTCTTGCTGAAGTGTTTTGAAATTTTGTGTGGCCGCATAAGAGGGCACGGCTTGGGGTAAGAACTCAGCGTGGTCAAGCTGTTCAAGCAGCGGCCTGATCTCTTTGATGGTGTAGTTGCGAACCGCCATGGCCGACTCCATCATCATGCGAGCATGTTCTATGACTTCATGGTCGGCGTGCTCTTCAAGCACGGTGGACGAAATAAGCCCTGCGGCAACCAAGCCAATCGCTGATGTCAGGCTTAACACCAGATTAAATTTTATGATGAGTTTCATTGCTTTCCTTGAGGCGGACCGCATCACCTGAGGTGTGATGTCCTTGATTGCGACGTGAAGGCTTTTTATTATAGTTAGTCGATCGTATTCAGCGATTAAATTAAGGTCAATCGTTTTTTTCAAGTAAGGCGGTCAGTGTGCTGATTTACTGGGGTAGGGCGAGGGGTACAGGTCGAAAGTATGAACGATGACGAGGGAAAGGCAGGCGCTAGAGCAAACAAACCTAGGTGTTTGGGCTTGTTTGCTCTTTAAAGTACTTAGAGGGTGTGAATCTTTAATCCAAGCTGTTCAACGGCTTCTCGATTTCCTGCATGGGTGACGACTCCGTAACTGGCGTTTTCCTCTATTAAGTAGGTGCGGGCAACGCGTTGTAGGTCATCGAGGGTGACGGCCAGCACGTGCTTGCGGAAATCTTCACGTTTTTCACGGGTTCGATCAAACAATTCGGCGTGAAAGGTCTGCTTGGCTTCGCCAGCGGGTGAACTGGGTTTGTCGAGTGAACTGATGACGCCCAAAACGGCTTCTTCCAACGCCTGAGGCTCGTGTGCCTCGTTTTGGAGCCACTGCAGTGATTGTTCAAAATCGGCAAAGGTTTCAAGAAGGCGAGGGTCGCGGTAAGAGAATAAACGGAACGCGGCGATGTTGTTGTCTTGATTGGCGCCGCCACCGTATGCCCCACCTTGTTCGCGAATGGTTCTGTGAAGGTTACCGTTGCGCAGAAAACCGCCGAGCACCGTCAGTGCGGCAGAGTCTGGGTGCTCAACCGGTACGGTTGGGTAGGCCTTGGCACAGAAGTTTACCTGGGTGTTGGTGAGCCATGCTTGCTTCTCTTGGCTCGTGACCGGTGGCAAGTTGAATGCTTCAAAGTCACTTGCCGCGCAGGCAGACCATTGTTTTTTGATTTCAGCTTGGCTGCTGTCGAGGTTCTCACGATCGGATATCAGAAGGTATTGACGCGGTGCGGTTAATATCAGCTGATGTACCTGCGCAATCTTGTCGCAGAAGGTAGCCAGCGCGGTGGCATCGTTGAGTGAGTCGTCCAAACGCTTGAGAGACTTGATACCTTCGAGGCCATTGAGCTGGTGGGAAATCAGAGCGGAAGGACTCATGCCGGAACAGGCGGCTGCCATGGCTAAGCTGTGGCCGCTACCGGTCACACTTTGCTCACGGCGCGCGCGGCCTTGGGCAATCAGCTCGCGAATTCGAGAGTGTTCATCAAAGCGTGCTTCAGTAAGTGTGGCCCACATGAGCTGCGTCAATGCAGCCTGCTCAGACTGAAGGCTCTTGGCCGACAGCGTGAGATTGGCACTGATATTTTGTACGTTATCGCTGGCGCCACGAATCGTGGTGAAAGAGCTGATGCTGCCGGCAACCTGTGCTTGCCAACGTTGAACTTCTAAATAGTCCTTGTTGGCGATACCGACCTCGGTCAGGCAAACGCCGTAGTAGGGCAGAACCTCTAACAGCTCATGACTCATAGACGGCAGGTCAATGACTATTTGTTGATACACTAAACCGTTAGTACCCGCTGCGTAACGTGTGAGTGGCTCGGGTAGCGTGTGAATGCTTTCTGCCGGGGTGTAGTGCATATGCGTTGGAATATCTTCAAGGCCAACTTTCGGCAAGATACTTTCGTCGTCTTTCTGCTGCTGGCGCTCTTTGAGTGCGGTGGCAAGATCGATCACCTGCTGCTTTTCATCAGCCGACATATTGGCTTTGATGTTTGCAAGCTTGGCGGCTTCAGCGGCGTCTTTGTGCTTGGCGAGATCTGCGTCGGGGCGCATGACGAGGCGCACTTGGTGTTTGTTTTCGAGTAGCAGCTCGCGCACTAAACGCGGAATAAATTGCGGGTCTTTGACTTCTTCACGCAGTTTCACCAGTACGGGGTCAAGATTCAGGAGGGCAATCGGGTCACCGCGGTGGGTTGCTGAGGAAAGCGCCGTCATAATGATTTGCAGCCCGTAGGGGTATGAATCACCACCGACTTCACGCTGCTGTAACTCTAGTTGGTGCAAGGCCGCGTCCAGATGTTCCTGCAGTACGCCGTCTTTCTCGATGGTCTTGAGTGTATCGAATATCAGCGCTTCGATGGCGTCAGCTTGATCGACTTCAGTGCCTTCAATACCGCAAATAAAGCTCAATTCTTTTTGCGAGTCGTCGAGGCCACACAGAGGCGATGGCGCGCTGCCGAGGTCGGTGGTTTCCAGCGCGTGCTGCAGTGGCGAGGCACTGTTGTCGAGCAAGACGCTCGACAACAGTTGGGCTTTTAGGGACGCTTCTAGGTCGGTGCTTTTACCCAATAACCAGCCGAGTATCACATGGGTCTTGTTGTTTAGGTCTTCCTCGCCGCTGAGCGGGTAGGCTTCTTCAACGCGGATTTGTGCGTAGTGGCGCTTTTCATCCTCGACGCGTATTTGACTTTCAATTCGCTCGAAGCGATTTAGGGCCTGGGCTTCAAATTTAGCCTGATGTTCGAAGGCAGGGATATCACCGTAGGTCATGAAAATTGCGTTACTGGGGTGATAATGGGTGCTGTAGAAGGACTTAAGTTGCTCGTAGCTAAGGTCTGGAATCGCTTCCGGGTCGCCACCACTGTTGAAGTGATAGGTGTTCGTTGGGAATAGGTATTTACAAATATTCTGCCACAGCTGGGATGAAACCGAGCTCATGGCGCCTTTCATTTCGTTGTAAACCACGCCTTTGTAGACGAGATCGGATTCGGCGTTGCCTTCTTCGGCAAACTCTAAACGGTGACCTTCTTGCGCGAAGTCGAGTTCGTCAAGCTTGGAAAAGAAAACCGCGTCCAAGTATACGTCGAGCAGGTTGTTAAAGTCTTTGGTGTTCTGACTAGCAAAGGGGTAAGCGGTCCAGTCGGAACTGGTAAACGCGTTCATAAATGTGTTGCAAGAGCGGCGCACCATCATAAAGAAGGGGTCGCGCACGGGGTACTTTTCGCTGCCGCACAGAGCGGTGTGCTCGAGGATATGAGCAACGCCGGTGGAGTCTTTAGGCACGGTACGCAGTGCAACCAAAAAAACATTTTCATTGTTGTCGGCATTTATGTGGATGTGCTGAGCGCCGGTTTTAATGTGGCTATATTCTTCAATAGTGACCTGTAAAGAATCAATAGCCTGACTACGCAGCTTTTCAAAAGCTGGGTGGACGTCTGTCATACGAAACCTCGTTGGTAAATTGTTCCTCTGTGGCCATGGCAACAGGGGTAAATCAGGGGTGTTCAAATTGATCTAGAAGATCAATTTGTAATGAGTAAGGGCTTGGGCAGTTTTTTGGGCGGGCTCAAACAACTTCAGAGGCGGCCGGTGTGCCGACGTTGGCAAGGGTAAAAGCTAAGCCGACGCATAGAGCGTTTAGTGTAACCCTTAATTTGGGGCGGGGTGATTTTTTTCAACCCACTAATATGGGTTCTCAGTGTATTTGCGGCTTTGTGGGCTATTTCTGCGTTGATTTGCCGGCCCTGGGGATGAATTGTTGGAGGCGTTCAATGTATTGGTCAAATGCGCAGAGCAATGGTTGGTAGCGTTGCTGATTGCGTTCAATGGCCATTAGAGCGTAACAACAGGCCTCAAGGGTGGATAGCTGCTCAGCTGTCTCAGCCTTACGAATCCGATAGCGACTAGGTGGCAGATCAGGCAGGTGTAATCGAGGTAGGCTTTGTAGCCAAGGGTTTTGGTAGAGTATTTTTCGAGTTTTACGCCAGGTACCGTCGAGGGCTAATAATTGGGTTGTGTTGGGATCAAGTTGCTCAGGGTGAAGCATCAGGGGAGAGGGGCGCTGTTCCGGGGTTGGGGGGAATAGGAGGACAAGTTGGCGCGCTGGCTGGATAATGCTCTCGGCGGAGAACTGTTCGCCAATTTGTAGTTCCGCTTGATCAATACTGTGCGCCAACAGCGCCGCAGTGCCTTTAGGGTGCAGAGCTTCATTGGGGTGTTGCAGCACCGTCAGGCTGGTCTGTGATTCGATGGCTGGGAGTAAATCACAGTAGCAGGTGGGCGTTGGGCGTTGGCAGTGGGGACAGCGTTGGCGGGTCACAGGTTATGGCTCTTTGGCAACGGGTAAAGGCAGGTGTTGGTGCCAGTCGGTGGCCTGCTGCGCAATCAACACCAGCTTTTCACTGCGTGACAGTTGCTTGATGGCGTATTCTCGCTGGCTAGCGCTGCTGCGGGTGTGCTCCGTCTCTATGTACTGGATGCGTCGAGGGCTGCGGCCTCGGAAAAATTTCGCACCTTGCTTGGTGTGCATGTGTGCGTGCCAGCGTTTGGCCATGTCATTGGTAATACCGGTGTACAAGCGCTCATCACTGGCTTCAATCATGTACACCAACCAGCTTTTGGGGGGGGGAGCCTGCTGTGTCATGCGAGCAGAGTATCTTTGGCTTGGTTGATTTGCGCCGCTAGGTAATCGCTGCCGCCCCTGTCTGGGTGGAGCTTTTGCATAAGTTTACGGTGGGCGTCGGTGATCTGTTTAGCACTGGGGTTGCTGCTGAGCCCAAGTATGGCGCAAGCTTGCTCTCGGCTAATCTGGCCAGTTGGCGCTTGAGCGGATTCTTGATGCTGCTTGCTACTCGAAGGGTGTTTTCTTTTCCAAAATCGCAGCAGTGGCCAAGCTTTAAGTGCCAGTTGTAACAAGCGTTGCAGAAAGGGCAGTAGCGCGGCAATGACTGCGCCCAACCAGTGCAGGCGCCCGCTTAATGCTAGGCCAATCAACGCCAGCGCTAATACATAGAGTGCGTAGCGGGCTATGAGTTTACGACGTGCCAATGGTGGTTGGCTGCGCAGGTAGCCAATGCCATAGAGGCCCATCGCGAGCAGTGAAAGTAGCAGTATGACGCGTATCAACGCAGTTCCTCGATAATCATCTTTGTCTTCGGATCGACCGCTACAACTTAGCTTCAGTCGGTTGCTTTGCGATGATTATAAGGAGAGGGGTGCTTGATGGCCAGTGTCAGTGAGTATTCGAGTCGCTGGCGTTTAGCTCTCCTTGCCATGCTTCGTTTTCTTGGCGGTAGCGGTAGCGCAGTTCGAAGTGTAAGTGCTCTTGCTGTAACCAGGCGATCATAGCTCGCACGGTACGCAGGGGCGGAGAGTCTTCGCTTTCAAACTCAATCGTCAACGGTTTGTCATGCGGGCCTTGTTGATCAGCTGAGGTTTGGCCATCAATCCAGTTGGTCCATATTTGTGCGAGTTCGGAGGCATACTCGTCGACCCGTGAGTGTTGGGTGGCCGTGACAAAGGGTCGAAAACTGAAGTGTTGAGGGTTGATGTCTGGGTCACCTGAAGCGCAGTTTTCAAAGCCCTTATTGAGGACTTTTTGGGTGGTGTCCGGCGATGCGGTTAATTGCAGTGAGTTGAAGCAGATGCCCATGGAGGCTCCAGATTCTTGTTGCTACTCACACATTATAGCCGATGGTATCGTATGGGGTTCAGTCTGCTCAATGTTCGCGCTGGGGGCTAACATTGAGCGTTCGAAAGGCTAGGGATCATGAGGCGCTAAGGAGGATCCTACACTATCACTGGAGGCAGAATCCTCTGCTGTTAAACGATCACTGATATGGACACCGTTGCGTCCATTACGCTTAACCCAGTAAAGAGCTTGGTCTGCAGCGTGGAGTATATCGAGTGGCTCGTGCTCAGGCTGCGGCACTATACCGCAGACACCAAAACTGGCAGTAATTGAGATGGCATCTTCGTTATAGATGACGGGGGTTAACTCAATCATGTCCCTGAGCTTCTCTGCTCGAATGGCTGCCTGCTGCGGCAGGGTATTTGGCAGCAAGATCACAAACTCTTCGCCACCATACCGGCAGACTATGTCATTGCCACGTTGAAAGCCTTTGCGCAGCAGTTGTGTAATAAGTTTCAGGCCCTCATCACCCGCTAGGTGCCCATAAGTGTCGTTAAGTTCTTTAAAGTGGTCGATATCGACCAATATAAGCGATATAGGTTCTTGTTCACGCCTGGCCCGCTGCCACTCAGATAAAAACTGACGGTCAAAGTAGAGGCGATTATAAGCGCTGGTGAGTGCGTCGGTAAACGACAGTGCTTTGAGTTCCAAATTGGCGACTTGTAGGTCGTATTTGATCTTCAATAATTCTTTATTACTGGTCTCTAAACTGGCGGTTTTTTCGCTCAGTTCACGCTCGAGTTGCAGGTCAAGTTCACGGCGTTGATGCAGTATTTGAGACCTTACGTTATTAAGGCTAGCAAACAGTAATCCTGTGGCCACTAGGAGCGGTAGCCCAGAGCTTCCTGTCAGTGGGGTGAGAAAATCGACTAGCGCTAGGCTGTAACCGCATACCAGCATGGCTATAACGGTGAGGCGGCTGCGGCTCTCGGTGACGTTTGAGGTGCGAGCGAGCCCACACAGGAGCAATAAGTTACAGGTGATGACACTCGTAGTTAGCAAGCCGCCAAGGCTGAGCAGTTGTTGCTGGCCAGTAACGTGTAAACCCATCATGAGTAAGGTCGCGAGGCTTTGGATTATGCACAAGCTACGCAGTGTGTGGTGCCAACGGTGTTGGGTGAAAAACTGGCCGTATAAATAGCAACCCACGGTGCTTGAGATAGCAAAAAGTACGAGTTGCTGCAGTTCCCTAGCGGAGAGGGAGGTGATGTTCAACAGCTCGGCGAGGGATTGAGCGAATCCCGCGCCAATAAGGCGGCTGCTAGCGCCAACCCAGATAAGCGTGAGCAGCAGCACGGCACTGAATAAAGAGCTGTAGCCGTAATTTCGGCGTGCGTGGCTAAGACCATATAGGGTGAAAATAGCCAGTAGAAGGATCAGCGCTGGCAGTAAGTCTGTGGTCAGAATCAGTGCGAGATGTTTATAGAGCTGATTTGCTGTTCCCAGCCAAACTTGAGCTTTGGGCTCTATGTTCGCGTGCAAGTTGTCTAGGCTGCCTGGCTTGACGGTGCTTAATTGTGGCCAGATTACGTGTGCAGTGAGTGGCTCATTGGTGCGGGCATGACGCTGAGCGATCTGCTGTGCTGGTAGAGTGAAAGAAAACAGTTGTGCGTCGTTTTGCTGAGATATTGATTGAAGCTTTGTGGCGTCGCTTGCGCTGGTCAAGGTCTGAAATTGAGACAGTTGAACCATCGCATAAAAGCCAATAGCTAATATGGAGCTCATGATCAAGGTGCCGGTGATCAGAATAGAGCGGTACATCGTGTGGGCTTCCATGCATTGGGTTGTGTCGAGCGGCTTAAGTTATTGCGGCTCTTTTACGTCACTCATTCTTAATCGGAGTAAGCCAAAATTCACTTAGATAATTAAGGGATATAGCAAGGTGGCAATATGGCACGTAAATCAACATTGATCAAGAACAGTTAGTTTGCACTTTTGTTACACTTATACTCGATTTGTGAGGATTTTGACGAAAAACAACGCACTTAGTGTGGCGTTACCGCCAGCGACACACGCTGTTTGTTTCCAGACGCATCAATCCTAGCTCGCCAGTTGGCGGGTAGGTTGGCGAGTATGTCCTGTGGGTAATTCCCTTGCAGTGTCATGGAACTGAACTGGTCCTGTTCGTCGATCTCGAACAGGACCGTGTTTTGTTCGGGTGGATATACACGGCAACTGAGGCTGTCTAACGGTGGGGCGGCGCGAGGGTAAAAGGCTTTCTTTTGTTGGCAGAGGTCCTTAAATTGCAAATAGGCCTCTTGATAAGAGCAGGCTTCTAAGGTGATCTCACACTCGGTCGTGAAGCGAAACGTTATGCTGGCCATACGGCACCCTAATAAACGTTGAGGCTTTATAGCAGTATAGGCTCTAAATCTTGCGCTGAATGATCATGGCTTTCGTTCACCTAGTTCTGATCTGCTTACGCTTCGCTGAGCAACTTGGCGCGGACATTCATCAGTGCCTTCCCGTAGCGGTTTTCACCTCGGCGATCGCGGCCGCAGCCCCAGAAGTAGTCGTAGTTACTGCTTTCAACCAGGCGGAGCTGCTCGGTTGCCAGCAGCGCTTGGGCAACCTCAGGGTAGGTTTTACACTTGATGTAGAGACCACGGGTCATGACGGTGGTTTGCACTTTTTTCCAGTCTTTACGGACTTTTCGCAGTCGTGCGCGGCCCAGCTTTCTAGCTTCTGCGGGCGTGTTGGCGAGGCGGACTTTCTCCCGGTAGTTTGGGTTCTCAAATTTGATGGCTTGAAAGTAATGTTCGACGGTTGGCCAGTCCTGTTCGTCTAGGTGGAACGGGTGGGCTGAAAAGCACCCCAGTACTTCGTCTGGGTTGGCGCGGGCTAGGTAGAGCGCGTCGCTATCGGCTTCTGAAAATAGGCCTGAGCTCATGGTGATTTCCTGTAAGTATAGAGGGGCGGCTGCCCCTGGCTGAGCGTTATGATTTCGTTCTATTTGGCTGGCTCGGTGTGGTGTGTTGTCAGCATGCTGATCAATAGACCATCTTTTAGTGTGGCATTGGCCACCACCAATTGATCAATGCGCAGTTGGTCAAAAATGGCTTGCAGCATGGCGAGGGCCGCCGGCAGTACATCGTGGCGCAAGTTAGCAGCCAGATCATTGCCTAGTTCACCAGTTTTGAGCAGCTCTTCAATAAGTTGCATGAGGTCTTCGCGTCGAATGAGGTGTGCGTGGCCAATCATCTGGGCGATAACGGCCATGGTGCCTGATGCGCCAATACTGACGTCCCAGCCACAGCGTAAATACTGCTCGCTAATCTGCGCAAGTTGTTCGCAGCTGTGTTGGTAGGCGGCGCTCATTTTGGCGTGGGTCACCGTTACCGAGCCCTGCTTGAAATACTGTTCGGCAAGCGTCACGCAACCCAAGTGAATGCTTTCAAGGCAGTAGATGTCTTGCCCTTGGCCAATGATGAATTCGGTGCTAGCACCGCCAATATCGATAACCAATTTTTTTTCGGTTGAGGTTTTTGGGCTGCAGTAAAAATCTATGCCGCGGTATGTGAGCTGGGCTTCTTCTGCACCGCTGATGATCTCGATTGGGCAACCCAGCGCTTGCTCGGCGCGGTTGATGAAGTTTCTATCGTTGCTTGCCGTGCGCAGTGCCTGTGTGCCGACGGCGCGAATTTGAGCGTTAGGGTAGCGGCTGATGATGGCTTTAAAGTCGTGGAGGCAGCGCAGGGCTCGATCCTGAGCCTGTGGGCAGAGCTCCCCCTGCGCACCAACTCCGCGGGCAAGCTGTACCACTTGTTTGTTGCGCGCCACTTCTTCTAAGCCACCCAGGTGCCAGCGACTCACCAGCAGGTGGAAGCTATTGGAACCGAGATCGATCGCGATCAAGTGTGGGCTGTGGGCGCTCGCCGTGTCTGCGTCTGTCTTCATAAGCCGTTAAATTGTTGAGTCCTGCCGCATTGTAACACTTGGTTTTTATAAGGGAATGGAGCGGGGCAGCGTCTTGGGTGTTAAACACACTTTGTGCTGCTGGGTGGATAAAAGCCTAGGACGCAATCATCGAGAGCAGCGTAGAATGGATTGTAAATAAAGGAAACTGCCATGTTCTCACTGTCAAAGAAAATACAATTGCCCACACCCGATCAAGCCCCTCCTGGTCGCGAACAAGCGATGTCCGTTGTCGACCAACACGCGGTCAATGGCCATTCATTATTGGCGCCGTTTCCTGCGGGGTTGGAACAAATCGTTGTGGGGTTGGGGTGCTTCTGGGGCGCTGAGCGCCGCTTTTGGCAGCAGGAAGGCGTTTATTCAACCGCTGTGGGTTACAGCGCGGGTTACACCCCGAATCCGAGCTACCAAGAAGTGTGCTCAGGTATGACTGGCCACAATGAGGTGGTGCTGGTGGTATTCGATCCGCAGCGTGTCAGTTTGCAGGCGCTGTTGGCGGTTTTTTGGGAAGCGCATGACCCCACTCAAGGAATGCGTCAGGGCAATGATGTGGGTACTCAGTATCGATCGGGTATTTACACCACTAATGATCAGCAGCACCAGCAAGTGCTGGGCAGCGCAGGGCAGTATGCGGAACGCTTAAAAGCGGCAGGTTTTAACGCTATGACCACCGAGATACAGCCGCTCGATGCGTTTTATTACGCGGAGGGGTACCACCAACAGTATTTGCACAAGAACCCTAATGGGTACTGTGGGTTGGCCGGTACCGGTGTTCGCTGTGAGTAGGGTTTTAAGGGGGGGGGGCGGTTAAACCGGCAAGCCAATTGAGCGACTCGGCACTGCTACAGCCCAACGGGCGGTATTCTGCCGCAAGCCAGAAAGGGTAGTTGAGGTTTGTCAGGGCTTGAAATATGCGCGGGTAATCCAGTTGCCCGCTGCCCGGTTGCCCACGTCCCGGGCAGTCGGCAAATTGTATGTGGCCAACCTGCTCGATAATGTTGGGTAACTGTTGCAACAGCGGTTCATGCATACGCGCCATGTGATAGCAGTCGTACTGCATAAATAGGTTTGGGTGGTTTACTTCCGCCATTATTCGCTGCATGTCTGCGAGGTTACTGACGATAAAACCCGGCATGTCGTGGGTGTTAATGGCTTCGAAGGTGGCGCGGACGCCTATTTTTTGAAGTTCACTGGCCGCGAGGCTTAGGTTGCTTGCCAGTGTGGTGAGGTACTTCTTGCGCTGAGTGTCATCAAAGCATACCCCCGGTAGGATGTTGACGGCGTCTACCCGTAACGCTTTAGCGTATTTAAGTCCCAGCTGTAAGGCCTCTTCAAATTCGGAGCATCGCTCCGGCACCACCGCCAAACCTTCCCCACCGCTCATCAGGTCGCCTGCGGGCAAGTTAATCAAGGCCAGTTTCATGGAGCTCGCGGTGAGCAGGTCTAACCATTGCTCACAGGGCAACTCATAGGGGAACTGTACCTCAATGGCGTTAAAGCCCGCTTGCCGTGCAGCGGCTACGCGCTCAGCCAGTGGGTGCTCGGTAAACAGCGTGGAGATGTTGGCGCAGATGTTCATAGGTAAAGGCTGGCTTCTGATTATGTTTTAGGGCGGTTGTAGAGCTTTATTAAGGTAGCTGGGTCCTGATCGTTATAACCGGCTTCTGCGTGGCTGCGCAATAGTGATTGGGCTAGCTCGGTCAGGGGCGTTGGGCTCTGGGTGTTGTGGCTGAGGGCGGCGGCTAGGTCGAGGTCCTTCAGGAGTGTGCGCACGTGCCATTTAACCTCGTCGAAATCTTGATCGACCATGCGTTGTCCAGTGATTTGCAGGGGGATGGAGTCGGCAAAGCCGCCTTTTAACGCGCCGGGTAATTTTCTAGCGTCGACACCACTTTGTTCGGCCAAGGCGAGCACCTCGGCCATGGCCAGCAGGTTGCAGCTGACCAGCATTTGATTGCAGACTTTAGTGGCTTGCCCAGAGCCAGCGGCGCCCATATGCGTCACCCGTTGGGATAGAACCTCCAGCAGTGTTTGTACTTGCTTGAGTGCCGCGCTGGCACCGCCGACCATAATAGCCAGCGTACCCTCGGTGGCGCCGGCCACGCCTCCGGATACTGGAGCGTCTAGCCATTGAGCGCCAGAGTCTGTGTGCAGACGTTCGGCAAAACGGCGTGTTGCCGCTGGATCAATACTGGAAAAGTCGATCAATACTTGCTCTGCGTGCATGTGTTGCGCTATCCCTGCGTTTCCAAATATCAACGTTTCGACGGCCTCGGTGTCACTCACGCATAGGCACACGATGTCAGATTGTTGGGCCAGTTGCGCCGCTGATTGAGCCACGTGCGCCTGCTTCAGTGCCGGGACTTGGCATTTCTCTATGTTTCGATTCCAGACGCTCAGATTAAAACCGGCTGCCAGTAAACGTTGGCACATGGGGACACCCATTAAACCCATACCGATAAAACCAATACGTGGAGCGGATTTTTTCATGCGTGGGTGTGTTCCTATTGCGATGGTTTGTTATGGCGCTGGTGCATCAAAGCCTGCAGGGATTTTACCCTGCATTTCGTAGGCGAAGGCAATGATGTGTGCAATAGAGATATAAAGGGCTTCGGGGATATTGTCGCCTATCTCTAGGGTGACCAATAGATCGACCAGTGGCGCGTTATCGCACAGAGGTACTTGGTGTTGTTTGGCGACCTGCAGGATCGCATCTGCCTCAATACCGACGCCCTTGGCGGTGATGGTCGGCGCACTTTGACCGTCATAAAATAGGGCGACGGCTTTGCGCAGCTGATCATCGCTGTAGGGTGTGTCATTGGTCTGGGTGTTGGCGGCAGGCATTAGGTTTTTATATCCACGAGGTTATAGCGCAATTCGATCGCGGCGAGCGGTGGACTGCCGGCAAAGCAGTCGAGATTTTTTACTTCTAGGCCGTCTTTAACCATGCGCTCGCGCAGTTCGGCTAAATGTTCACGGGCCTTGCTGAGCAACTGAGGGTCTTCTGCCCACAGGCTGGCGTTGACGCTTTCGTTAATAATGGACAGGTGCGCGTGTAAACGGCCGCCTTGCGGAAGGTCAAAAGCGAGTTTTACCTGCCATTGGCGCACCTGTTCACGCTCGCCGTCACGTTGTTTGTCCTCATCCTGTTCTTTTTCTTGGTAGTGGATCTCTTCATCAATGTGGATGGTCAGGCTGTAGAGTTCGGTACCGTGTCGAACCGGTAGCTCTAGCTGTAAATGTTGTAGGGCAGGTCCGCTCTCAGTGCTTTGCAGCCGTTTGTTGAGCGCCTGCAGTTGTTGCAGTTGCACACGCCCAAGCATTTTTTGCAGTTGGTGTTGCAGCAGCGCCAGCAGCTTTTCACTGCTCAGTTGTGTCATGTCCTGCGGCGTGGATGGCAGGGGAGTATTGCGCTGCAATAACGGCGCCAGCAGTTTCGCCAAAGCCTGATCCAGTTCGCTTGTTTTAGCGGGTGTCGGGGCGCTGCTCAGGGGGGGCTGGCTGAGCTGTAGGCTGGCCAGAAGCAGGGCTTTGAGATCATTGCTCAACAGTTCTTTTGGTTGAGTTGTTATCGTTGGCTGGGCTTTTCCCTGAGTTAAGTCTTGCGCTGCATGATTCTCTGTTTGTGTATTCTTTGTCGTGTTTAACCGGTTAGCTTTTAGCCCTAGGTTGGGCGTTGCAGGCAGCAGAGGTTTGTCGTTGAGTGGCTGCAGGGCGGTGCTAGGTTGTGCCGTAAGCGATTTAGTTGGTCCCGCCAACAGGCCTTTTAATTGGCTTTCCATCGCCGGTCCGGACTTGGTCAGTTGCTGTTTAAGCTGCTCTGGCTGGCTTAACTGTTGGGCACTGGCGGGCTGCTGTAATACTTGTTTAAGGCTGTGCAGTAACTGCTGTTTGAGTGCGGAGTCCATGCCGCTAGGCTGCGACTGTATAAGTTGTTGCAGTAACTGAAGCTTGCCCAGTTGGCCGCTGAGGTTTTCCCCCTGGGCGTGCTGAGGCAGAGCTGTTTTGAGGGCTTGGGTTAAACGCCCTTGAGTCTCTAGGGTGTTGGCGTTACTGGGTGTGGTGCTAGTGACTATTTGCAATGCGCCACTGGAGGTCTGTCGAACTTCGACGGTTTGCCCCGCTTTTAGCGGTGCGGTGGCCAGGGCGAGTTGAAGCTGCCCCTGCAGTTTCAGTTCGACGAGCGCGAGACTAGGCGATTGCAGCAGGCTCTGTAGGCGTGCGGGTAGTTGGGTCAATCTATCTTGGCTGGGCGTTTGGGGCTGGCTACCGGGCACTTCCGTGTAGAGCTTTATAAGCCGCTGGCGTTGCGCGTCGGAGGCAGGCGTTGTTTGTATGACCTGCGCGAGTGCGCTGCTGCCAAGCTTTAGTATGGTGGCGCTGAATTCTCGCTGGGCTGGGGGGGGCTTGGCTGTCTCCGTACGCTGGCCGCCCGTATTGGCAGGGCGGGGGTACTCCGGACCTAGGCTGGTGAACGTGGGGTGCATGTGAGATACCACTGAAATTTATTCATTGTGATCGTTATAATCACAGCTTATGGGAGGTAAGTCTCTGAAAGTTATATGATAACCGCCAGAATTATCTGGAAAATCTCCCTAAATATAATCACTATAGCGGCCTAGATTCGTAAAACTTTTTTGGGCTGAGCCCATGGAGCGACCGTTTGAGCCAAACCGCTATCGCAGAGCCGACCCCCTCCGCTGGGGATTCGCCGTTATTAGAGTTGCGCAACCTTCATTGTGAGCGCGATGAGCGGCTGCTGTTCAGTGGGCTCAACCTGCAGCTATACCCTGGCTCCATTGTGCAGGTTGAGGGCCCCAACGGCAGTGGTAAAACAAGTTTACTGCGCCTGATGACCACCACCTCGATTGACTATCACGGCGAGATCCTCTGGCGCGGCGAGTCGTTGGCGCAGAGTCGGCTCGACTATCTAAACCACCTGTTGTTTGTCGGGCATCTGCCGGGCATTAAAAAAGCCCTCAGTCCCCGTGAAAATCTGGCGTGGTTCAGTGGATTAAATTCTGGTCACCAGCGCTGCAGTGCAGAAGAGGCTCTGAGCGAAGTCGGCTTGTATGGTTTTGAGGATGTACCCTGCCATCACCTATCGGCAGGTCAATTGCGACGTGTAGCATTGGCCCGTTTGTTTTTAACGCCCGCACAGGTATGGGTACTGGACGAGCCGTTTACGGCGATCGACAAGCAGGGGGTGGCCAACCTAGAACGTTGGATGAGTGAGCACGCTGCTGGTGGTGGCTGTGTCGTATTAACGACGCACCAAGAGCTGGCTATACCGCAGGTGCAGAAGTTAAACCTGATGGATTTCCGCGAGCGCTGCGCTGATCACGAGCTAGAGGCGGAGGACAGCCTCTATGAATAATAAGACCTCAGAACAGCCGGAGACGCTGAATAGTCCAGTGATGGTACAGCCGAGCATCTACCAAGGCTTTGTTGCGACGGTCAAACGCGACAGTTTGATTGCTGTGCGCCACAGGGGGGAGATGGCCAATCCTTTAATGTTCTTCTTGATGGTGATTACCATGGTGCCGTTGGGCATCAGCCCGGAGGCGGCGGTGTTGGCCAGTTTGGCGCCGGGCATGATCTGGGTGGTGGCATTGTTGGCCACGCTGTTGTCCCTCGACAGTTTGTTTCGGGGCGACTTTGAAGACGGTGCGCTGGAGCAGTTGTTGGTTTCGCCACAACCGCTTTATTTTCAGGTGCTGGCCAAGGTGTTGGTGCACTGGCTGACCACGGGCTTACCGCTGACACTGATGGCGCCGGTTTTGGGTGTGATGTTGTCGCTACCTGAAGCCGGGTACTGGCCGTTGATGGCGTCTTTGTTGCTGGGTACGGGTTGTTTGAGTTTGGTGGGGTCTATTGGTGCGGCGTTAACCGTAGCGTTGCGCAAAGGTGGCTTGTTATTATCGTTGATCATTATGCCGCTCTATATTCCGATTCTGATTTTTGGTGCCAGCGCGGTCAGCAGCGCGATTGATGGTTTCCCCATCGTTGGGCAACTAGCCATGCTGGGTGCCTTTTTGGCCTCAGCGGTGGTCCTCGCACCTTTGGCGGCCGCTGGGGCCCTGCGAATCAGTGTTAATGGCTAGCCACCGTAGGAATTTATTGAACGGCCTGTATTTTTTGCTGTCACAAGCCGGTCGTGTGGCCGATTGTTCGAGACGGCCCATTAATTAATCGTTAGTACCGAATAATATTTTGTATTGAGGAGTGAGTGTGAATTGGCAGTGGTTTCACCGTTTAGGTTCACCGCGTTGGTTTTATGAGAAAACCAACGCTTGGGTTCCTTGGTTGGCCGTCATCAGTATTTCGCTGCTGGTGGTAGGCGCAGCGTGGGGGCTGGGTTTTGCCCCAGCTGATTTCAAGCAGGGCAATAGCTACCGCATCATCTATATACACGTGCCAGCCTCCTTTCTGGCATTGGCGGGTTATTATGTCATGGCCATCAGCGGCGCGGTGGGACTGATTTGGAAAATGAAACTCGCCGATATGGTGATGAAGTCCGCTGCACCGATTGGGGCGACGCTGACTTTTCTCGCGTTGATCACGGGAGCCGTCTGGGGCAAACCTACCTGGGGCACTTGGTGGGTTTGGGATGCGCGCATTACGTCTATGTTGGTGCTGTTGTTTTTATACTTGGGGGTTATGGCGCTGCAGAGTGCTTACCAACACCAAGATACTGCCAACAAAGCCAGCGCGATTTTGTCGCTGGTGGGCATGGTTAATATCCCGATCATCTATAAGTCCGTGGACTGGTGGTTTACCTTGCACCAGCCTGCGACGCTGAAGCTGACGTCAGAGTCGACGATCCACGCGAGTATGCTCTACCCGTTATTACTGATGATAGTGGCTTTTTATATGTTTTTTGCGCTGTTGTTGCTGATGCGCACGCGCACTGAAATTCTTGAGCGTGAAAAGAAAACCAAATGGGTAAATGCATTGGTGCAGGCGGACAACCGCTAGGCGCCACAACGAGCAAATACGATGATGGATTTACAGTTTCAATTTGAAAGTATCGCCGGTTTTTGGCAAATGGCAGGGCATGGACCTTATGTTTGGGCCTGCTATGGGCTTACTTTTACGTGCCTTGGTTTATTGTTTTTAGCGCCTCTGCGTCGTCGACGGGCGTTGTTTGAACAGCTGCGCAGGCAGCAGCGTATTGCTGAATATGAGCAACCATCAAAGCCCCAGTCTGCGGCTTAGTATTGAAAATACAGTGTGTGGCGTTATTCACGTAATGCCGACTCGCCAAGTTTTGTAGCGGCGAAATGACCGACTTTAGGAGTAGATGTTTAGATGCACCCCGTCCGAAAGCAGCGCTTAATAATAGTGCTATTTGTTGTGGCTTTTACCAGTGTGGCGATAGGCCTCGTGGTGTTCGCTCTGCGTGAAAACATTAACTTGTTTTACCCGCCCTCTAAAATTGTTGAAGGCTTGGCACCGGTTGATAAACGTATTCGCGCTGGTGGTTGTGTTATGCCTGGACAAGTGACACGTGCCGGCGATAGTCTCAAAATGAGTTTTATGATTACCGATGGGGCGGCCTCTGTAGAGGTGCGTTTCGAAGGCATACTGCCGGACTTGTTTGCCGAGGGTGAAGCCGTTGTCGTCAACGGTATGCTCAACGGTGAGGGGGTCTTTATGGCGACGGAAGTGTTGGCCAAACACGATGAAACCTACACGCCACCTGAAGTTGCCGAAGCTGTAGCTGAAACCTCCGGCGAGCACCAAAAAACCTGTGAAGGCATGACTTATGGTTCCTGAATTTGGGCATTACGCGTTAATTTTAGCGCTGTTTTTAGCGGCCAGTCAGGCCATCTTGCCACTCCTAGGGAGCTTTTCTGGCAACCGTGTATGGATGGCTTCTAGCCGTAGCTTGGCGGGGGGGCAGTTTGTCTTCGTCGCTCTGGCGTTTGTGTGTCTGACCTACGCCTTTTTAACCGATGACTTCTCGGTTGTCTATGTGGCTAACCAGTCCAACACCTTGCTACCGACTTTTTATAAAATCAGCGCCGTTTGGGCGGGGCACGAAGGCTCGCTGTTGTTATGGGTGTTGATTTTATGCGGCTGGGGCTTGTCGGTGGCTATCTTCTCGAAAGGCATACCGCTGGAGATGGTCGCCCGCGTGCTGTCGGTAATGGGTATGATTGCCGTGGGTTTCTTATCATTCGTGTTGTTCACGTCTAACCCCTTTGATCGACACTTACCGAATGCACCCAGTAACGGCGCTGACCTTAATCCATTGCTGCAAGACCCCGGACTTATCATTCACCCGCCTATGTTGTACATGGGTTACGTGGGTTTCTCCGTTGTGTTCGCTTTTGCGATTGCCGCGTTAATTTCTGGACGTCTAGATAGTGCTTGGGCTCGTTGGTCTCGACCTTGGACGACCGTGGCGTGGATCTTCCTGACCGTGGGTATCGCACTGGGCAGCTGGTGGGCCTACTACGAATTAGGTTGGGGTGGTTGGTGGTTCTGGGACCCAGTAGAAAATGCTTCTTTTATGCCTTGGTTAGTGGGAACGGCGCTGGTGCATTCGTTAGCTGTTACGGAAAAGCGAGGCGTGTTTAAGAGCTGGACTTTGCTGTTGGCCATTTTTGCATTTTCACTGAGCTTGTTGGGTACTTTCCTTGTACGTTCTGGTGTATTGACCTCGGTGCATGCGTTTGCAGCAGATCCAGAGCGTGGGGTTTTTATTCTGGCGTTTCTAGCGTTGGTGGTGGGTGGTTCTTTGACCCTTTATGCATTCCGCGCGCCTAATGTTAAAAGCTCAGTCCGCTTTGGTTGGTGGTCCCGCGAAGCGTTCTTACTGCTCAATAATATTTTGTTGGTTGTCTCCATGCTGACCATCTTACTGGGCACCCTCTACCCACTGATCGCCGATGCGCTCGGTTGGGGGAAAATATCCGTTGGCCCGCCGTATTTCAATTTCTTTTTCGTACCTTTGATGGCGACGATGAGTGTGTTGATGGGCATCGGCAGCATGATGAATTGGAAGCGCAGTGATCCCCGAATGATCGCTGGCTGGTTGACACCTGCGTTATTGATGAGTGTCTTGATTGCGCTGATCGGCCCTGTATTTATTGGTGATAGCGGTTACGAGTGGACGGCGGCCTTAACGCTGTTTCTCGGCAGTTGGTTGATACTTTCAATGCTCTCTGATTTACGTTATCGACTGCGTAACAGTTCAAACCGTTTGACGGGTGTGAGCAAGCTGTCGAAGAGTTATCAGGGCATGCTGATTGCGCATATAGGTGTCGCTGTCTCGATACTGGGTGTGGGCTTAAACACCATATACAGCGATCAACGGGATCTATTAATGATGCCGGGCAAGGTGGTTGAGCAGGGTGGTTACAGCTTCCACTTTGATGGTGTGGTTAAGGTGCGAGGCCCCAATTATTTAGCCGAAGAGGGCCGTATTCGTATTTTCAAAGACGGTGAGCTCTTCGCGGAATTAAAACCGCAAAAGCGTCGTTACTTGGCCAGTGGCAAGATGATGACTGAGGCCGCTATTGATGTGGGTTTTTGGCGTGATCTTTATGTCGCTTTAGGTGAGCCTTTGGCAGACGGTGCTTGGGCGGTACGCTTGCACTACAAGCCTTTTGTGCGCTGGATTTGGCTTGGGGCTATTTTAATGGCGCTGGGTGGTTTGTTGTCGGTGTTCGATAAGCGCTACCGCCGCAATCCGCAGAGTGAAACGGCTGGTGATTCTGTTGAGGCGAGTGTGGTACCTGGATGATGAGTGGAATGTCGCAAGCGAAATGGTCGCGTTTTAAATTATTCATACCGCTGTTGGTGTTTGTGCTCTTGGCGTCTTTTTTTTGGCGCGGCCTGAGCCTTGATCCCACGCGTATGCCCTCAGCGCTCATTGATCAGCCGGTGCCGGAGTTCTCGCTGACAACGGTGCTCGATGAACAACGGTTGGTGACGCAGGATGAATTTAAAGGACAGGTCTCCCTGCTGAACGTGTGGGCTACTTGGTGTATTTCCTGTCGGGTTGAGCACCCCTACCTTGTGCAGTTGGCTGATAGCGGTGTGCCTATTTACGGTGTTAACTACAAAGATGAGACCGTTAAGGCTAAGCAGTGGCTCAAGGATTTGGAAAACCCCTATGTTTTGAGTGTTGTGGACATCGATGGACGCTTGGGGATCGATTTGGGTGTGTTTGGCGCGCCGGAGACCTATATCATCGATAAGCGCGGCGTTATCCGTTATAAACATGTTGGGGTGATTGATGATCGAGTGTGGAAGGAAAAAATTCAACCTATCATGACGGACTTGCAGGCCCAGTAGTCATTTAGCGTGGCTCAAGAAAAAAGCCCCGGACGTTTGTAGCATCTGGGGCTTTATCCTTGGTGCATCAGAGGGAGGCTAGTTCGAGAGTTTAGACAACTGCTTACTCAGTGCATGGGATAGCCGTACGCCTATAACCATAACGCCAGTGGTGGTACCGGTTTCTATATAAACTGATACCCGCTGGGGATGGATGTGGGCGTGATTGAGGTTTGTAATCGCACGCAGGGCCTGTTTGGCGTAGAATCGCGCTCTGCCTTCGGTGGCGTATCTGCTGCCATATAGGCAACTACTTTCTAGGATAAGCATGAAAAAGACATTTGTACTGACGCATCCGAAAATCAAAGTGCCGCGATTGTTTGACTCGGCTAAAAGTGATGTGAAGAAATACTTTAAGCGTGAGCGCAATAAGAAGCTGCCTCAAGGCGCTGATTTCTGGGATTTTGACTGTCGTTTTGGTGCGACGGAAGCGGAAGCTGAAGAGGTCAGGATCTCCGATATCAATACACGTATTAGCGAAGTTGAGACACAGGGTTTAACCACGTTCTACCTTGAAATCCTGGCGCGCCCGGCTCAGCGTCCACCGCGTAAGGTCGTTGAGGGCGAGTTGGATGACGATCTTTTGAACGCTGATGACTCTGTTGATGACTATGATGATGAAGCGCCAGAGGAGGAGTGACCCCTCTTCACTTTAACGACGGTTATCGAAGAGCGTTAATGAAAAAGGCCCGCACAGTTAACTGTACGGGCCTTTTTCGTAGTGCTTTAAACCCTTATATTGCAGCGGCTAGGCGAGTGCCTTGGTCTATTGCGCGTTTGGCGTCCAGCTCGCTGGCTACATCGGCGCCACCAATCAGGTGGTGAACCTTGCTGAGCCCATCGGTTAGGGTGCGGAGCGGGTCTTGCCCTGCACACAGTACGACATTATCGACAGCCAGTATTTGCTCTTCATCGCCTTGGCGGATGTGCAGGCCCTGGTCATCTATTTTCAGGTATTCACAGCCGGCCATCATGTTGACGCCTTTGTTGATCAAGCCTGTTCGGTGAATCCAGCCCGTGGTTTTACCTAAACCACCGCCGACCTTTGATGCTTTGCGCTGCATTAAGAATACTTCTCTTGGGCTCTTGGTGACGTGGGCTTTTACACCTTCGATACCGCTGCGCGCCTTGAGGCTCATGTCGACACCCCACTCTTTCATAAAGGCTTCAATGTTTTGACTGGTTGATTCGCCGCTGTGGGAGAGGTATTCGGAGACATCAAATCCAATGCCGCCTGCGCCAATCACCGCAACACGTTTACCGACTGTTTTCTTATCGCGTAGGACATCGATATAGCTGAGTACTTTCGGGTGGCCAACACCTTCGATGGCCGGTGTGCGTGGGCTAATACCCGTGGCAATGATCACCTCGTCGAAGTCGCTGTCATTCAGTGCTTCAGCGGTGACTCTCTTGTTCAGCTTTAGCTCAACACCGGTCAACTCAATTTGCTTAGCGTAATAGCGCAGAGTCTCAAAAAACTCTTCTTTGCCGGGGATCTGCTTGGCAATGTTGAACTGACCACCAATTTCGTCAGCGGCGTCAAATAGTGTGACGCTGTGTCCACGACTTGCTGCGCTTGTAGCAAATGCCAAGCCTGCAGGGCCTGCGCCAATAACCGCAAGCTTCTTTACGGCGGTGGTGGGCAATAGGTTCAGTTCAGTCTCGTGGCAGGCGCGGGGGTTTACCAAGCAGCTGGTCATCTTGCCGCTGAAGACGTGGTCTAGACAGGCTTGGTTGCAGCCTATACAGGTGTTGATTTCGTCGCTCTTACCTGCAGCGGCCTTATTCACAAAATCCGCATCGGCTAGGAAGGGGCGCGCCATGGAAATTATGTCGGCATCGCCGCGTACTAATACTTCCTCGGCGACCTCTGGTGTATTAATGCGATTAGAGGTGATTACGGGGATGTTTAGTGCCTTGCGGAACTTGGCGGTTACCCAGGTAAATGCGGCGCGGGGTACTTTGGTGGCGATGGTTGGGATGCGTGCTTCGTGCCAGCCAATACCCGTGTTGATAATGGTTGCGCCGGCTTTTTCGATGGCAAGTCCGAGTTGAATGACCTCTTCACTGTTGCTGCCGCCATCCACTAGGTCCAGCATAGAAAGACGGTAAATAATGATGAATTTTTCACCAACGGCTTCGCGAACACGGCGAACAATCTCAATGGGCAGGCGTATGCGGTTTTCGTAAGCGCCGCCCCAGTCATCGTCACGTTGGTTGGTGCGCTGCGCCAAGAATTGGTTGATGAAATAACCCTCAGAACCCATGATTTCAACACCGTCGTAATTAGCTTTTTGGGCCAGTACACAGATATTAACGAAGTCGACAATTTGCTGTTCGATTTCTTCTTCCGTGGCGGCTGAAGGCATAAATGGGTTGATTGGGGCTTGAATGGCGGAAGGGGCAATAGGGTTTTCATTATACGCGTAGCGCCCAGTGTGCAGTATTTGCATGCATATTTTTGCGCCACCTTCATGCACCGCAGCGGTGATTTTCTTATGCTCTTCGGCGTGCTCATCGGTGCAAAATTTTGTCAGGTGTTCGTGGGTGCCACCTCGAGGGTTTGGACCGAATCCACCGGTTACAATTAGGCCAACACCTCCGCGGGCCCGCTCACCGAAAAAGGCCGCCATACGCTCACTGCTGTTATCAGCTTCTTCTAGACCTGTGTGCATAGAACCCATTAAGGTGCGGTTGCGCAGGGTGGTAAAACCTAGGTCTAATGGCTCGAGAAGTTTGTTAAATTGGCTCATTACTTGTTCCTATTTCAGTGCAGGCTAATGCAGGTGTCAGGTTGTTATTTTAGTGTTAGTTCTTCGGGATGAATCCAGCGTCTTGTAAACGCTGTGTCATTTTCTCAAACACAAGTTGCAGGCCGTTGATTGGGCGCAGCATGACTTCGAAGTGCTCGATTTTTCCCTCGTCATTCCAGCGAATCAGGTCGATGCCTTTGAGTTTCTTTCCGTCAACGGTGGCGGAAAACTCAAGCGCAAAGTTATTGCCATCTATCCATTGGCGGTGGTACTCAAAATCCTCAAAGATGTCGGTAATCATTTGCAGGATATAAGCGGTAACGTCTCGCCCGAGTTTTGGCTTCCAGACCGTTGGTGAGTGGAATTCCACATTTACGTCTAGCAATTCTTGCAGAAGGTCAAAGTCTTGATTGAAAATGACGTTATGCCAGCGTTCTAGGTTAAGGTTTGATTGGGTCATTACTTTCTTCCTCGTTTACACTACTGGCTCTACTTTATTCAGATCGTGAAATTGCGGGTCACGACCTTCCATTTTTGCGCTGAAAGTTTCCATCATGTCAGTCTGGGGTTGGAACATGCCGCTTTGCCAAGACGCCATGTACTTGAGGCTGTCAGGCACATTGTGATCGCGCGAATAATTAAGCATTTCTTTGCAACCGGTGACGGCCAACGGCGAGCGAGCTGCAATTTGAGCGGCTACTTCCATTACGCCAGCGATCAGCGCCTCTTGATCATTAAAGACCTGATTAACCAGGCCCGCACGCTGTGCTTCTTTTGCGTACATGCGACGCCCAGTGTAGGCGAGTTCCCGTGTGAGGCCGTGGGAGATAAGGTGGGGCAGTCGTTGCAGCGTGCCCATGTCAGCGGTCATGGCTAATTTGGTTTCCTCAATGCTGAAGAAAGCATCTTCAGTGCAATACCTAATGTCGCAAGCTGTGACCATATCGACGCCGCCACCAATACAGCCCCCTTGAATGGCTGCCAGCGTTGGCATACGGACATTCTCAAAAATGCTCATGATGTCTTGAAGCTGCAGTACCTTTCTGCGCAAGTTTTCATGTTTACGGCCTAGTTCTGATTGACTGCTTAATGAGTCGTCAGTAAACACCTCAAGGTCCATGCCAGCACAAAAGTGCTTGCCCGTAGAGGAGAGCACGATGACTCGTGCGGAAGCCTGCTCATCAATTTGTTGCACGGCCTCGGGCAGTTCTCGCCAGAAGTCCGCATTCATTGAGTTGCGCTTGTCAGGGCGGTTAAGCCTAATGTGGGCGATGTTATTGCTGGTCTCTACGGTCAGACTTTTGTAGCTCATGTTCTTCCCTTCGGCCCTTCATGTTATGAGTTCTGGAATATAACTGGACGGTGTCAAGTTAGGATTTCACATAGGTTATTCTTGAATTTTGACAGTGTCAAGATTGATTGGTAACTTGCCAGTCATGTTGGTGGCATGCGCGCTACCGTGGCTGTCGTATATTTGTGAGGAATTGCTGTGACCGTAGATCTTAAAGTAGACCCCAAGGCTGCCTTAGGCGAGTCTAAACAAGCAAAGCCCTATCACCATGGCGGCCTGCGCACGGCGCTGTTGGATGAGGCGGCCAGCATGATTCGTGAGGATGGTGAATCGGCATTTTCAATGCGTAAGTTGGCGTCGGCTTTAGGGGTCTCTCGTACGGCGCCCTACCATCATTTTGAGGATAAGCAGGCGTTGCTCTGCGCCATTGCGGAGGAGGGCTTTAAGCGATTTGCGGCTTCAGTTAATAACGGTGATGAGGTTGCGGGAAAGGGCTTGAAGGCTCGTGTTGAGCGTTACATCGCGTCAGCTGTTGCCGCGCCTGAGTATTACGACCTGATGTTTGGTGGGCATATTTGGCGCTCACCGAAGTTGACCGAGTCGTTGAAGGTGGAGAGCTATAAGGCTTTTCGCCTCTACGTCGAGCAGGTACGGGAGTGGCAGTCGCAGGGAGTGATCTCTCAGGAGGTGGACGCCTTGCGCTTTAGTCAGGTCAGCTGGAGTACGATGCACGGCCTAAGCCGTTTTCTGATAGACGGAATTTATTTGCAGGGTGAGGTGGTATCGCAGATGACTGACACGGTCGTGGCCGTGCTGCTGGGGGCTGCAGCGCCGACGTCGACTAAATAGTACATCGCTGGTTTTGTTGACGTGGGTCAAGGTGTGTTGTGTTTGGAGGAGTACGCTGTCGGCATTGAAGTCAACTTTGGTTTCTCATCTGCCTACGAGGGTTGTTGTTATGTATATGGATGCTTATGTCGTTTCTGGTTTGGTTATTGTTGCGCTAACTTGCGTAGTGGCGGGTTATGTAGGTTATTTTGGTTATCAACATATCAAGAAAGATATGGCTGAACATCCAGGGGAGTAATCTTTCAGTGGGTTTGTATGAAGTGATATCTAAAGAAGGGCTGCCGACGGGTGGCCCTTTTTACGTTTGGGCTGCTTGAAAGGTGAGCTACAAGGAGCGGGGTATGCCCGCTGTTAATGGATTGGGTTTGGGGTATGAAGTTTCTGGGTGTTATGAAAATCACAGCCACAAAGGCTGCTTCCCTGAGGTGGGTGGTCTTTTGTGGGTATGCAGGGGCTGTGGGTTTACCGCTCCTCGCCATCTCTGGCGGCGTGGTTTGCGTTCACCCAGAACGCAAAAAGCCGCAGCACCTAGGGTGTTGCGGCTTTTAAAATAATGGCGGGCTTGAGGCTGCTCCTGCGCTTCAGGCATACCCTACATCCATGTAGGGCAACCGGACGGGACTCGAACCCGCGACCTCTGGGGTGCGCAGATTGCCCAGTATTCTACAAAGGCTGCTTCACTGAGGTGGGTGGTCTTTTGTGGGTATGCAGGGGCTGTGGGAATACCGCTCCTCGCCATCCCTGGCGGCGCGGTTTGCGTTCATCCTGAACGCAAAAAACCGCAGCACCTAGGGTGTTGCGGTTTTTAGAAATAATGGCGGACCGGACGGGACTCGAACCCGCGACCTCCGGCGTGACAGGCCGGCATTCTAACCA
>Ga0105359_10000531_pt1 | contig 31707 bp, 18 predicted proteins | sample GOMGulsemesocosm_6_FD_83659 | JGI IMG/M metagenome (GOLD analysis project Ga0105359, IMG submission 83659) | Methane-oxidizing microbial communities from mesocosms in the Gulf of Mexico - GOM8C Gulf of Mexico | ecosystem: Environmental > Aquatic > Marine > Cold seeps | place: Gulf of Mexico...
TTGATCATGATGATATTTGTTTTACATCATCCCCAGAGAAACAGTCTGAAATAAAAGCACACTCAAATGAAGTTAAGACACTAGAATCTGCAATAGAATATTATGAAAAAGCATTGTTACAGGGTTTATATTTGAACTATTCATCAACTCGAAAATTAGCAGTGCGCTTAAATGTATCTAATGCCACAATTTCAAGAAAATTAAATAAGTATGGGATTAAATGACAATTATCAAGCACTACATGACTACCATTAAAGCGTAAATTGACATACCCAATATCAATACTGTAATTTCACTATGCACCATCAAGTTTTTGGAGATGGGACATGTGTAATGGTCAACTCAACTTGGAGACTTCTTTAGGCACTTTTTTGTAATCTTTTTTCATATTCTGCTGGTGAAATATTTCCTAATTTATAATGGTGGCGATTTTGATTATAAAATGGTTCTATATAATCAATAATACCAGCTATCGCTTCATTCCTCGTTAGAAAACGACGACAATTTACTCGTTCAGATTTTAAACTGCGGAAAACCCTTCCTGTAACAGCATTACCCAAGCAATTTACTCGGCGGCTCATACTCGCTTTGATACCATATTCATTTAGTGTTTCTTGAAATGCTTCACTCGTAAATTAAGCTCCTTGGTTACTATGGAATATAACGTCATCATTTGGTTGTCGTTTATTTACTGCTAAGCGTATTGTTTTTGTTGTTAATTCACTATTTGGTTTATCTGAAAACGCCCAACTAATTTCATTACGCGAGCATAAATCCATAATCACAGCTAAATACAGCCAGCCTTGTTGAGTTCGGATATAGGTAATATCACCTGACCAAAGTGTATTTAGTTGCTCTGGGTTAAATTGCCTATTCAAGTGATTTGGTGCGATAACTGACGCTTTCTCACTTGATGGATAACGATGCATCTTAGGTCGCTTAGCAATTAATTTTAAGCGCCTCATTACTGTTCTAACTTTGTGAATACCTAAGTTAAACCCCATCGTTTGGAGCTCTATTAACATTCTGCGTTTGCCATAAGTTGCATCCATATCAACATGAACTTGCTTCATGGCCGCTTCGAGCTTTACTTGTTCAGCATTTATAGCTTTAGGTTTTGAGCGATAATAAAATGTACTTGCCGCAATAGATAAGCACCTACAAATTTGCTGAACTTTTTTTAATATTTGATTATCACTTTTTAACTGCTTAACATGCTTTTCTAATTCCTGAATACGTATTTGTTCAGGAGATAAACCACTCGCTTTTGTTGTAATACCTTGTTGCTCTTTTTTATACTGACTGATCCAACGCTGAATTGATGATAATCCTACGCCCATAGCTACTGCGGCATTTTTATCTCGTTATTTTAGATAATAACACCTCTAACGAAGTCTCAAGTTAAATTGTACAGTTACAATGGAGTCAGTAGGCAAGAAGCCAAACAGTATTCATAGTAATTACACTATGCCAAACAAGAGAAAGGGAGTCGGTCAATACGACTCCCTTAATTTTTAGATAATACCAATAATTCCGATAATTTAATGACCACTCAGTTAATTAACGGAAATGGTATAAGAACAAAACGTATATAGAGATAATGGCAAGCTACAATGTAGTTGTTTAAAGTTTTTCTGATATTTTTACCTTCGCAATTACCATATCCTAAAATTTATATTTCATGAATCATGATTTTGATATCAAATATAGTTATTTCTCTATGATATCAACACCCTATGTAATGTGTTGATTTTTATAGCTTATTCTTTAACTCTTGCCAATCAGTGAGTGCTGATTTCATCCAGTCAGGTGTTTTTCCTAAACGCTGTGTCAATTGCGCTTCAAATAATGAGTGTGGCTCTACTAAATTATTGAGGCTTTCCCCGTAGGATAAATTATTCATATTGAATTTTATATCCGATGTAGCAGAGTTAGTTTGGTATCCGACCATGATGGGGTTCACCGCAGTTAAAAACCCATACTTCTGTTCAGATTCTGTAGGGATTTCCCAAAAATCGAGTGTGTTTTTATTACCATCACTGATAAAGTCGCCAGTTTGTTTAAAATTCCAAATAGTTAGCCCTTCAAGGTGATTAGGCAAGGTTTTATAAGAACCGCCCCAGCCACCAAAACCTTTTGAGGTAATGGAGTCAAACAATGTATAACGGGGAAAAATAGAGTGGGCATCTATGCCACGAGAAGTCGGGCTATTAAATTTCCATATTACATTGCCAACAGATAAATGTGAGGCACCGGGTCCATGCCATTGACCTTTATTGGTTTTATCAATATTGAGACCAACTAAATTACGTGTTCCAAAGCTTATAGTAAAACTACCATGCCCCCGGTTGCCATCAATCACATTGAGTAAAGCACTATTAGCTAGGCCACCCTCTATGGTAACGGCGTAAGATACATTGGTAAATTGACAATTTTTAACCCAGGAATGCATAGTGCGAATGAGTTTAACGGCTGTATAACCAGAATCATGCAGGTAATTTTTATGATGACTAAATACATCGGTAAAATTAGCTGTAAAACGCATGTTTTCTAAACCTACATTGCTTATAGAAGGGACTTTGCCTATTTTCCATTTGTATGTCGCATTTATGTTTGTCATGGTCGGTTGTTCAAAGTATATTTTATTGCCAACAATTTTTTTTACTTGATGACTTTCGGCTACCATAACGCCCTTGGTATTAATCCTTTGCCAAATATCCCTCACTTGTTTGCCATCAAGGAATTCAGCATTTGCTTGTAGATTTTCCATCTCAAATGTCACCATATCGCCCACTGCAAAACGACTGATATCTTTAACTGTAACGTGATCACTGCTAGCTGGAGAATTTTCGGTAATACTGGTTTGAAAAGAATACTGTCGCTTGGCGCTGTTTGAAGTCAATGGACTGCTATTTTTTGGCAAGAAAGTGATCATGGCAGGCACTGTCCACAGCTTTTTAGGGTTAAGAGGCTCTAAATTATATTTCATAAATAACTCGGTATATTGGTTATCTAAATTGCTGCCTCTTAAAATAATATTTGATTGGGAAATCATCAGGCCATGGCGACGGCCTGGTTTTTCATTTATTAAAAATTTACCTATGGGGAAATGTACAATACCGCCACCGGCTTGTTGTGCTGCATTAATTGTTTGTTGAATGGCATTTCTATCTTCCTTATTATCATTTGCTATCGCACCATAATTTGTAATTGAAAAAATGGGTAGGTTTGACTCTTCTATGCCTTGCTCTGAAAAATTAACTCCCGCTCGTGAAAAATCCATTAAAGGTGAGTGAGTATTTTGATTCAAAACGTATTGTTGCCAAGCCTTGGCATTTGCATTTTTTATTTCTGTATTATTACTTTTTTGTTCATTGTCTTGAGTTGAACAAGCAAAAAGTAATAGGCTGCTTAATAGGGTAATAATCGTTTTCATTGTTATTTTCACCTGATTAATCTAATTGTCATTACGTCATCGAAACTTGTTTTATTTTGTATAAATCATGTTTTTCAAATAGCGGGGTGATTGCATTTTTACTGTAAACAAGCTGACCATCAATGAGTGTTGCATGCACATTATAGTCATCATCTACTAAAGTGAGGCAAGCTCTTTTTCCAAGTTTTATACTGCCCATAGTATTATTTACCCCAAGAAATTCAGCTGGGATCAAACTTGCCATGTGAACGGCCTCAAGAGGGGAGATATCTGCTAATTTAATTAGATTAGCGACCGCTTTTTCAAGCGTTAAAGTACTGCCAGCAAGTGAACCCGATTGTGTACGGGCCACACCATCACGTACTTTAACATCTAACATGCCCAAGCGGTATGTACCGTCTTTCATGCCGCCAGCGACAATGCAGTCACTGATCAAGCCCATTTTGTTATGACCTTTCATTCGATAAATCAATTGTAGGATCGCAGGATGCAGATGAATGCCATCGGCAATCACTTCAACATAAGCTTCTTTATCTAATAACACAGCACCCGCACAACCTGGATCCCTGTGATGGATCCCTTTCATACCATTAAATACATGAACGCCACCGCAGGCTCCTGAATTTAATGCATCGCAGGTTTGCTGATAATTTGCATTAGTATGGCCTAACATAACTTTAATTCCTTTAGACGTTAAGTACTTTATAACGTCTTCGGAGTCAGGTAGTTCAGGGGCCAGTGCCACTACTTTTAATGCGCCTTGTGTGGCCGTAATAATGGCATCAATATTGTCTTTGCTCAGGGGTAAAAAATATTTTTCATCATGGGCACCCTTATGATCTTCCGTAAAAAATAAACCTTCATTATAAGCACCTAATACAAGGGCACCGTTTGGTTGATTTTTATGGGCCTCACCAATCGCCTCAAATGCAGCTAAGGTATTTTCCCAGGTAGAAGTGACCGTAGTGCCTAAAAATCCAACAACGCCATGTTTGGCTAAAGAGGTAGAAATGGTTTCAATTGAAGATCGTTTGGCATCCATAATATCGCAACCTTCACGGCCATGAATATGTAAGTCTAAAAATCCAGGTAACAGGCGATACTGGTCTAACTCAATAACAGCTATATTAACGTCAGGTATTTTTGTGATTTGAGTAATTTGACTATTTTGGATCAAAACGTAGTGAAACTCTAAAATTTCAGTTTCACTAAAAACGTGTTTTGCATATATATAATATTTATCAGGCAACTGCATATTGTTTTCCTAATATTCCTGCTCCACGAACACCACTTGAGTCACCAAATGCAGCACGTTTGATTGATGGTGAACCAATACCATTAAATAAATGTTGATCTATTGCTTGAGGCAAAGCTGCTATTATTTCATCAATTTTAGAAAGGCCGCCACCTACCACAATAACATTGGGATCATAAGACAAAACCAAAGACGCAAAAGCGGAACCTAATAAGTCCATATAACACTGAAAGGTTTTAATCGCTATGGGGTTATTACACCTTAACTGTGTGACAAATTCAGTTGTACTTTCATTATCGGCACCAAAGAATTGATATAACCAACCTAAGCCAGGGCCCGCAATATAGCTTTCAATACAACCCGTTAAACCACAGCCACATTGATGAACCGGCAGATTATAACGCTCTAATAACATACCAGACGCTGCTACATGGCCATATTCACCAGCAATATTATTAACTGTGCTAAGTAACTTGCCATTTAAACACAGACCACCACCGGCACCTGTGCCAATAATGGCACCGTAAACAACATCTTGTTTATGTCCGGCACCATCATGACTTTCTGAAAGAGAAAATAAGCGACAATCGTTAGCAATGGCGATATCTCTGCCAATGATATTTTTCAGATCATCACTGATACATTTTCCGGTTGCGCAGGACACATTAGCCGATTTTACCTTATTAGCATTATCTATAATGCCAGGCATGCCAATGCCGATACTGCCTTTTTTACCCGTTTTTTTATCTGCCATTGAGATTAAATCACAGATGGTAAATAAAAGTTCATGATAGTTTTCAGTAGGGGTAGATACTCGCCAACTTTCAATCATGTCTAATTCAGGCGTAAATATCCCTATTTCAATTTTGGTACCACCTATGTCTATTCCATAGTGAACCTTAGTTATATTGGCGTAATTTGGTTGTGACATCGTAATAACCTTTATTTAGTCTCAAGAGGGTATAAAGTAACGCCTTGTACAACACGGTTAACTTCACCTGTAGGGCATGGATTGTCTGGCGTGATATTCGCTTGCATAGATTTGAAAAATGCTAATATTTGGCAATATAGGATATAAGGTAAACCAGCCCAAACATCTGTAAGTTCTTCACTATGATCAAAGCTGCTTTTATTTAATGCGGTAATGTCTAATGATTTATCATCACGGAATAATTCGTTTAGCAGGTCTTGATCGTAAAGTTTTGTATAACTATCACTTGATGAGAAAAATACCACTTCCGTTGTTGTATCCATTAACGATTTTGGACCATGTCGAAAACCTAAAGGGCTTTCGAAGTAACTTAAAACTTGCCCTGCGGTTAATTCTAAAACCTTAAGTGCAGCTTCTCGCGCTATTCCTTGTAACCCACCCGAACCTAAAAAAACCAAGCGTTGTGTTGGCTTTTTAGCTTGCTCTTTTAATGCATCAACATTTTTAGCCAGAAAACTTTCCGCCCATTGTGCTGCAATTTCAAGTTGTTCAACTTGAGGACTAAATATTGCGAGTGTGCTAACCAACATAGAAGTAAAACTACTGGTCATGGCAAAGCTTTGATCTAGCGTTCCCTGTGGCATTAATATTGATAAAGCATTTTGTTGGTTTTTTGCGTTTATGGCTAATTCACCTTCAGGATTACAGGTGATCACCAGATGGTAACAATTATCGATTACTTGTTCGGCTAACTTCACTGCGGCAACACTTTCAGGACTATTACCTGAGCGACCATAAGAGATCAGTAGGGTCGGAATAGACTTTAATAAATATTGTGGTGCATTGCTCACGATATCAGTTGTACTGACTGCTTCAAATAAACGACCTGTTTGTTGACTTAAATGGGGGGCAATCGCCTCACCTACGTAGGCAGAGGTGCCGGCACCGGTTAAAATAATACGTAAATTTGAGTGCGCTAAAATTGGCTCTAACCAGGTATTTATCTCTGTTTTAATGGTATCTATATTTGCTGCCGCTTCACGCCATATACGTGGTTGTTGGCATATTTCTCTTGCTGTCCAAAAACCGTTTTGTTGTTTTAAAAATTCTACAGTGTAAGTTAATAAGTTATTCATGATTTATCCTAATTAATTTGATTATTGTTGCCAACAAGCCTGTGCATATGACTCAGTGACTTGTTTTATTTTTGCTTTCACTAATGCCTCTGGTATTGCCGCTAACGTGTTATTGCGAATTGCGCGATATTGCTCAGGTAAAAACTGGCTAATTAATGGTAAGGGAATGGCAGACTGTGAAAGGTTGTGAAATAAACAGTCAATTGCCTTTTTAATACGTGGTTGATGCCAATAATAGCGAATTCTGTCGCTGTAACTGTAACGGCGATATAAGGCACCTTTACTTGCAGGAACGGGGTAAAAACGTTGCCAGTTTTTAGGGGCTTCTAACATTTCTTGCTCACACACATCACGAATATGAGAACGTTTTTCTATCGGTATTAGCTGTTCTTCTATATAAGACAAAGCAAAAATGGCTTCACGCATGGCCAAAGTCAGCTGTGGGCCTACTTTCAAAATACCAAAATGGTCTTTAATTAATGCAACATAAGCTTCATCGTTTTGATAATCAGATGAATGTGCTTCAAAAACAATGTTTGGCAAAGTGGTAATACAGGCTTTAAGTGCTTGGGCTTTTACTGATTGGTAGTCAATAATACTGGTATGATCAAATTCAACACCCGGCTGAACAACTAACGCAATCACACGCTGCCACGCATCCTCCAGACCTCGTGAATAAAAGGCATCTTGATGTAGTCCGAGAGTTTGTTTTACGCGAGTGACAGGCGTTAGTTCTAATGTTTCAATTTCTTCTGTTGCACCGCCTGGAGGAGGGACCTCAGTTCCGACTACATAAACTAAATCAGATTTGCCAAAAGTGGTAATTGCAGTGCTTTCTGCCATGGCACATAATACAGCTGCACGCTGGGCAACAGTTTCATCGGGTAAGCATGTTGGATCATCGATACAGCTCATGCTGGTATCTAAATGTATTTTTTTAAATCCTGCAGCAACATAGCTTTTTATAAGGTCTTTTGCTTTGGCCATGGCATTTTCGGCTGTTTCATTAACCCAGCACACAGGACCAAGATGATCACCGCCAGGAATAATACGCTCTCTGGGGTAGCCTTTATCATCGGCTATTTTACCAATAAATTCCAAAAAATCAGCAGGTAACATGCCTGTATAGCCGCCAAATTGATTAACCTGATTTGCAGTTGCTTCAATTAGGATTGGCGAGTCATCTTTAAGCGCTTGCTCTATTGACGCTTCAATTACCAGCGGATGAGCTGAACAAATCGCGTAAATGCCTTTATTTTCACCATTTCTATTGGCTTTGATAACGTCGGTTATTTCTTTCATTTCTATTCCTTAACATAGAGAGTGTTATGATTTTTTCATGCTAATCGACAATGATTATTTCAACTCCAGCGAGCTTTAATGCCTGAATATAATTAGCAGGTATGCCTTTATCTGTAATGAGGGTGTCGATTTTGTGAATTGGCTGAACGATATAGCAACCGCGTTTACCAAATTTTGATGAATCGGTTACGACAATGACTTGCGTTGATTTTTTACACATTAAACGATTTAAGTTGGCTTCTTGTGAAAAGTGCGTGGTAATGCCTGCAACTAAATCAAAGCCATCAACGCCTAAAATCACTTTATCAAAATGGTAATGGCGTAAACTGTTTTCGGCTTTGTCATCAAAAAATGACATTGATTTTTGCCTTAGCGTGCCACCGGTTAGCATGACCTCCACATCTTCATATAACGCCAATTTAGCCGCAATATTTAAGCCGTTGGTGAGAACCTTAAGCTGTTTATGCCTAGCAAGTTTTAAAGCAACTTCTTCTGTTGTAGTCCCTGAATCTAAAATGATAGCGTCGCCATTATTAATGAGCTTTACAGCTTCATGAGCGACCTTTTTCTTTATATTTGAGTTTTTAGAATGCTTTTGATGGATTGTTAATTCTTTTGCTAATCCTGTTGGCAGTATGGCGCCACCTCGAGAACGTACAAGTAATCCTTTACTGTCTAAGCTGTTTAAATCATTTCGAATGGTAACAGTAGATACAGCATACAAGCTTGCGAGTTCATCAACCGACACTTTGCCTACTTCATTAGCAAGAATCAGAATTTCATTGTGTCTTTCAATTGTACTGATCATTAACGATGACCTTGTATTGTTATCATGTTGTCTGATAACATGCTATCAAGGTTGAAAACATATTTCAAAGGTTTTCGATTTAATAAAAAAATATAATGAAAGGTTAATTACCAACATACTGTTTATTAAGGATTTAATAATAAATGTCAGCCTTATTAAATGAATTTTAAGTTAACAAAAAGGTAGAGTGAAAATTATGGAAGCTGTAATTGGCAATACACAAGTGAGGAAGTCTAATTGGATCCCGATGGCAATTGTAGGAGGTTTGTTTTTTGTTTTCGGTTTTGTTACTTGGCTAAATGGTTCGTTAATACCTTTTTTAAAAATAGCTTGTGAACTAAATCATATGGAGGCTTATTTAGTAACCATGGCTTTTTACATAGCTTATACGGTCATGGCTTTGCCTGTGTCTGTAATATTAAAACGTACTGGTTATAAAAATGGCATGGTTTTAGGTTTATTGGTGATGTCATTGGGTGCCGTGGTTTTTATTCCTGCAGCCCAAGAGCGAATGTATAGCATTTTTTTATTGGCTTTATTTATTCTTGCTTCAGGTTTAACTATGCTACAAACCGCTGCAAACCCTTACATTGTTTTGCTTGGGCCTAAAGAAACAGCAGCTGTACGGATCAGCATTATGGGCCTATTAAATAAAAGTGCAGGCATAGTCGCGCCGATTATTTTTACGGCATTTGTATTTAATGATATGTCTGGATTTAATGAAACTCGCCTTGCAACTTTAGATGAAATTCAGCGCTCAGCTGAGTTAATGGCGCTATCAAACCGTTTAGTCACACCTTATATTATTATGGCGATAATGTTAGCTGTTTTAGCGGCAATAATAAAAATGTCACCACTACCTGAGCCAGTTCTGGAAAACGATAAAAACGAAACCGATAATAAATGGGCAATATTAGCCTTTCCACAATTGATATTTGGTGCTTTAACTTTGTTTTTTTATGTCGGTGTTGAAGTGATTGCCGGAGATACCATAGGTTTGTTTGGTCAAGAAATGGGAGTGAGTAACTTTGGTCAATTGACCTCTTATACCATGGCTTTTATGGTTGCCGCATATATTACGGGCATGGTAGTGATCCCTAAATTTATAAGTCAAGAAACAGCACTGGCATTATCAGGTCTGCTTGGCGTTGTGCTTTCAATATTATTAATAACATCGGATGCACACAGTGCAAGTGTATGGCAGTTATTGTTTTTTTGGACTGGTGTGACTGAGATCCCAAATGTTGTGCTTTATGTCGCCTTATTAGGTTTTGCTAATGCGCTAGTTTGGCCCGCTATTTGGCCAATGGCATTAAGTGGTTTAGGTAAACATACAAGTACGGGCTCTGCGGTGTTGATTATGGGTATTTCTGGTGGTGCATTAATGCCTATGATTTATGGCTACTTAGTAGAATCAAGCGGTAATTCGCAAAGTGCATATTGGATTATGATCCCTTGTTATTTGATTATTCTCTGGTATGCATTACGCGGTCATAAAATTACGCAATGGACTAATAAATAAGGCGCTCACATGAAATCAATACAAATTAAAACACCTTCATTCATTCTGGCCATTTTACAGTTCGGCTGTGTACTTTTTAGCTTATCGAGTCATGCAGCGGTTAATGATAAGGAATTAGTTGTAACAAAGGAAAAGTCAGCACAACCTAATATTTTACTGTTTTTAGTGGATGATATGGGTTGGCAAGATACTTCTTTGGCGTTTGATAAACAAGTTTCGCCAGCAAATCAGCATTTTCGGACACCTAATATGGAAGTTTTAGCACAACAAGGTGTGAAATTTACCCAAGCTTATTCTCATGCGGTTTGCTCTCCTAGTCGCGTATCTTTAATGACAGGGCAAAACCCTACGCGTCATCATGTAAGTAATTGGACAAAATTACCTGATAGTGATCACTCGGGCACTTGGGGCCCGAATGCGGCACCAGATGATTGGCGTACACAAGGGTTACAACCATCAGACATAACGCTTGCAAAAATGCTTCAGAGATCGGGCTATCATACTATACATGTTGGAAAAGCACATTTTGGCGCTTATGGAACGCCGGGGGCAAATCCGATAAATTTAGGCTTTGATGTAAATGTAGCGGGGCATGCCGCTGGTGCACCGGCATCTTATTGGGGGGAAAACAATTTTGGCAATGGCATGCAAGGCGCTGAAGGGTATCCGCAAGGTGTACCAGATTTAACCGAATATCATCAAAAAAAGGTGCATCTTACGGATGTATTAACGCAGCGCGCGAAACAAGAAATTACCCTTGCGACAAAAACTGGCAAGCCGTTCTTTTTAAATATGTCACATTACGCTGTACATACACCAATAGAAGCGCATCAGAGATTTGTGAAAAACTATCAAAATATGGCATATCAAAATAGTCAAATTGATATTCCTGTTGTAGAAGAAAATTACGCTTCACTGGTTGAAGGTATGGATGATAGCTTAGGTGAATTAATGCAGCATCTTAATGATATTGGCATTGCAGAAAATACCATAATTATCTTTACCTCAGATAATGGCGGTTTGTCTGCACATACACGACAAACTTCACCAAAGGGAACAGAATTAAATAGTCATAATTGGCCGTTGAAAGCGGGTAAAGGTTCAGCATATGAAGGGGGCACCCGCGTTCCATATGTAGTGGCTTGGGCGAAACCAAATAAAACTCAAAGCCACCAGTCAGAACTGGCACTGATACAAAATACAACATCAAGTCAGCAGATCATTATAGAAGATCTTTTTCCTACAATTTTAGCTGTTGCTAAAGGTGAAACTCATATTCCAAAAGAGTATGTACTTGATGGCCAAGATATCACTCAATATTGGATTGATCCTAAACTCTCAAAACAAAGACCCTTAGTATTTCATTATCCTCACGTTTGGGGACCATTTGGCCCAGGTTATCAACCTCACAGCGCTATGCGCCTCGGTGATTGGAAAGTGATTTATTATTACAATAGTAAAACTTGGGAGCTGTATAACTTGGCAGATGATTTAGCTGAAACTGATAATTTAGCAATTAAGCAGCCTGATAAGTTAAATAAATTAGCACTAGAACTGCAACAACAGTTGATAGATAAGCAGGTACAATGGCCAGTAAACCGTATAACAGCTAAAGATGAAAAGTTAATTATACCAACATCTTAAGGTACAGGGCGTAGTAGGGCTGTAGTGAGAAATTTTACTACTTCATCTTCAAAAAAATATTTTTAATTAAACCTATGGGGGCTTGGTAATCAAGTTCCTATCTGCGTGCTAGTTATAAAAATAAAAAATTAGCAAAAACGTAAACGTTTTTGTTTGTTAAAAGAAATTATAGTCGGCAGAGTATTTCGATTATAAAACATCGATTTAAAACGAGTAATTGTACAGGCTAGTTGGCAGTTCGAGGTATCTATGTCAGATCTATCAACAATCGCTAATAAGCCCGCATGGTGTATTTTTTTTTATATCATATTATTTACCTGACTAAAGTATAATTACATTTCATGCTTCATTTTGTCAGATAAGCATGTATCTAGTTCATACAATAAACAAATACTTTTTAGTTTATGTTTATTTTATCTCAATGTTGGCATTACTTTATGGTGTGAACAAAGTAAGAGAATGGATATCTAAATGTAGGAAGGTTTGTATTATAGAAAGTAAACAGATAAAAGATGTTATCTGTTTACTCATTAGCAGTTATAACCTCAGGCTTGACGGCTGTTTAATTTAACCAGTCTGGAATGCCATTTTGACTTTGCCATAGTTGCAAGCGTTTATCCAAAAAGTCATCGCTTAATTCTGTCATGCCAGAAGGTAACTGATTGTGTTTGGGTATCCATCTCATGAGGCGGAGTTTTTTGTCTTGGTACTTTTTATCAGCCGCAAGATTGAGGTGTTCGTTAGGGTCTTGTTGATGATCATATAATTCTTCGCTGCCATCACGATATTGAATATAACGCCAGCCTTCATCACGTATGGAGTGATTGCGATAACCCCAGGTTGTTATTGCAGGTATTTTTCTCTCGAAATCTGGATTATTGAGTAAGTTAATTAAAGAAAGCCCTTCATTACTTGGCTCGCTTGGTAATCCGCAAAGTTGTGTTAGGGTAGGGTAAACATCAAGCAGACTCACGACTTGATCACAACGCTGACCTTGTTGTTGATTGGGTAATTTAATTGCTAGTGGTACATGGGTTGATTCTTCCCACAGGCTCATTTTACGCCAGTTTCTATGTTCACCAAAGTTTTGGCCATGATCAGACCAGAGCATCACGATAGTATTATCTTTATATTTACTTTTATCTAGCGCGTTTAATACCTTGCCAATCTGATCATCAACAAAAGCGATACAGGCAAGGTTTGCCCTGACAAGCTCTTTGTAGAATGTAGAACTGACATTTGTTACTGCCTGGTGATCGCCTTGTGGAATAATACCCAGAGCCATGGCTTTGCCAAAAAGTGGCACGTCCTGCATTTCTCCTTCAACAATATCAGGCATAATGATTTGATCTAGGGGAAACATGTCAAAATATTCTTTGGGCGCGGTAAAGGGCACATGTGGGCGAATAAATCCTGCGGCTAAAAAGAAAGGTTGCTGGTGATCATCTTGTAATTGTTCTATGGCCCAGTTGGCAATATATTCATCTGGCATCATGCCGTTATGAGGAATATCACTGCGATCTAATGCGCCCCAGCACAATGATTTACCTTTAGTATCTGGGCCAAAAGTCTGCACTATCTGACCGCCATCTTTTGGAAAAGGATAATATTTATGATCTTTAGCGCCATGAGAGCCGTAACCATAACCCCGGTCGAGCAGATATTGATTGGTTATTTCATAATAAGGTAAGGTTTTAGTCCATTGTTTATCATGACGGTAATCGGATGTTCCGGTATGAGATATCTTACCGCCAGCCAAAGTATTATAACCATTGTTTTTGAAGTGCTCTGGTAAGGTGGGTGTATCTGCTAATATTTTATCGGCTGTTTCTTCAAATTTTGCATTAGTATACCAACCTGTTGTGGTGGGTTTTAGTCCAGTGAGCAGTGAATTACGAGACGCTGCACATACAGGGGCGGAACAATGAGCACTGGTAAAATTAGTGCCTGAATTCATTAATCTGTCTATATTGGGTGTTTTTGCCTGAGGATGACCTTTAAGTGAACCAATCCAGTCATTGAGGTCGTCAACGGCAATAAAAAGTACATTAGGTTTTGACTTAGGTGATTGCTGGCAGGCACTTATTCCAATACTGCTTACCAGAGTTGCACAACCTAGTTGGATAAAATGCCTTCTTGATAAACTCATTATTTCACCTTTACTAAGCTAACAGGTGACAAGTTAATTTGAATCGGTTTAGAAGCAACTGAGGTAATTTCTATTATGGTCTGATCATTGCTGTGTTTAAGGATTCGGAAGTCTTTTCCGGCTCCTTGCCATAGGCCATTTAATGTAAGTTGGCTTATTTTAGGCTGAGGTTCATTTTTGCGCCATTTCCTAGAATAAATGCTGACTTCTTTTTGCAGGCCATTTTGAGTTAGTTGGTCTGTTTCTGTGCCCTGATAAAAATTAAGATCAGGATCTGTCACCGACAGTAAAAGTTGTTCTCCTTGTTGTTGTGACATCACCATAATAGGCGTACTATTACCTTTAACCACTCCAGAAGTTAAATGATTGCTGTCATTATGGGCTTCAAACAAGGTATACCCTGTTACCCCCATTTCTGTATATTTAACAATGTGCGCATCATTGGTTTGCTGCAATATCTGGTAGGGTGGTGCATCACTGTGAAGTTGCTCATAATACTTCTCGGCACGTTCATTTGAACTGTTGATCAGAATTGAATACTGATAGCTATCATTTTTTGGTGCTTTACCATGATCAATGAGTGCGGTTGTAAAATCACCTTGAGTAGCTTGTTTTTTCTCATTTTCCTGAGAGTTTTGCTTTTGTCGTAATAGTCTTAATGTTTGGTTTGGCGCAACAAAATAAGCATTGTTTTTGGTATCTACCAAATAAGTGGCTTGTTTAAGCTGCATTGTTTTATCCAACTCTAAACCTGTGAACTTCTTATCCTGATGATAGTTGCTAATGTTAGGTGATAAAAGGGCTTGCTGGAATAATGTTGTTTCAGTGTGGTGTGATTTATCATTATTCGAAATACCTGAACCGAGTGCTACAACTTGATCGTCAAAAAAGAATACTGACTTACGGGCTTGTAAATCACTTTCATATTTAGCATGTCCTTGAAGTTTCATGGCAAACATGGCGTATTTTCCGTCTAGTTGATTGGCACCTGAAAAAGTCTGTTGGGACAGTAACATTTCTTCAATACCCGAATATTCATCTACTTGTGCAATTTTTGCTGCCAGTTTATCTAAAGGTAAATGCGTTGTTGTTGTACCTGACCAACGGTTCCAATCCCAGCCAGCTTCGCTAAATCCAGAATCAGTGTTTGATGAAGGTATAATTTCTACATGTCCATAATTCATATAACGACCAAAGTGATTGGCATTTTTATAACTTTCGTTACCTACTAAATATCGGCTAAAACCGCGCGCTGTTGCCAGCCATTCATCTTGGCGATGAATGGCTAGACTTGAATAATTCATTGCCCAGCTACCATTCGGTTTGTCTTCTGCTAATAACCCTTTGTTGGTTAACGTATTGGCCAATAGGCTTTTTTTGTTTTGTTGCTTTTTTTTAGCCTTTTTAAGTATTTGTCTTTTTAGTTTTTTTATTTGCGCTGAAGATAAGCGTTTTGTATCTTTTAGCTTTACCTCGATGTTTTCATTGTTATCTTGCAGTCTTAAATACGCTTGTGCGACTTTTTTATCTCCCATCAAACTGAGATATTTAAAGGGCGCTAAGGTGATTTTTGCATACTCTTCCGGATGACGTCCCGCCAAGCTCATTGGTACTTTTAAACCATTAGAAATAATACGTGTCATCAATACCGCATGGCGTAACCTTTGATAGGCAGGTTTACTTAATGCAAAAGGGGTAGCACCCATAAAATAAACGACTGGAGATAGGCCTCTTAATCCGCCATTACCATAGGCGATGTAATGCTGAGAGTGATGAAAAAAGGAACCATCAGGCTGAATACCCCCCGCAAGACCTTTGGTCGCTAGCATAGAATAGGACATCCAACGTTGCATCACCCTTAGGTATGCCACTTGTTTATTAGTATCTGACTCCAGTAAAACACTCATTAACATACCGGGTAAAAATGTATTCATCACATCAACGTTAAAACCGACATTTTGATTGTCCGGTCTGAAAATACGACCAAAACCGATTAACCAGCTGGTGGCTTGTTGTGCTGCTTGTTTATGCTTGCCTAACATGTCACGACCTAGAAATATCGCTTCGCTCCATTCTCTCATCGCATAACCTTGATGATGCATGATACCGGCTGAACTGCCTCGGGTATAACCCTGTTCAAGTAAGTGAGCCACTAAGGTCGAAAACTGTTCCGTAATTTTTTGTTTTAATTTCTCACTTTTACTGGTGCGGTAGGCGTGGGCTAATTCCAATAAATGTTTGCCCATTTTTTGGAATCTTACAGTGCTTTGCTTAATTAATTTGAGTTTCGCTTTGTTAACATGAGCCTGATGGTATACCTCAATTTGACGCCACATTTGAACCGGTTTGAGTTCGCCATTTTCATTGGTGCTCAGTTTTTCCCCGTTTTTGAGCAATGACCTAATCCTTTTTGCTTTATAAGGTTTTGCTGCTTGTAATAAGTCAGCATCAATGCGTTTTATAATTGTGGTTAAAGCCAAGCGTTCATCATCCGATACTGCAGGTTGTGGCTGTTGATCAAAAGCTTTTAACCAAGTGTCATATTCTAATAGCGCGCCCCAATGTGCATTGGCCCGGTTTGTAATGTTTTTATTAATAAATGGTATCTGGTAGTCTGGAGTAGGCCATCTTGGATCAACAGGTAAACTGAGTGCCATTTGATCAAAATAAAGGATGCCACTGGTTGGTGGTGCTTTAATGGTTAATTGATCCATGTTGGTATCTGGGCTGCCCTGCATGCTGTCAGCAAAAGGCACCACTATTGCCCGCCAACCGGTAAAGTTAAGATTAAAATCAAAGTATGTACGTTTTTCACCCTGAGTTGAAAATTCAAATTGCAGTGTGTCGTCAATTGCCGAACCGTTATATACCCAAGTCATAAAACTATGACGGGCTTTTGATTTATTCGTTGCATTAAAGGGTTTATAACCAATAGTTTGATCTATGGTCAATTCTGATTTGTTACTAAATATCCATTTTAAAGATGACATGCCATCTTTTGCTTTGTTATTACTGATACTCAAACTGCTACCTGAAGAACTTTTAATATTCTTCAGAGCAGCTTGTTCAAAAGATAATACCTTTGGTGCTTGGCTTTTAGCCTGTAGTGGCAAAAATTGGGATGAAAGTATTGTGCACCAAAAAATCACTTTACCAGTTATTACATTTCGATATTGCATGTTTTCACCTTTACTTTTAGTTGTCAGGTATCATATAACTATTAGTGAATGTATGACAATGTAAATTTACGGTTAATTTTTAAGGTGGTTTTTATGGCAGCTGTTATGACAAAAAAGAATGAAGTATTTTTACTTATTATGGTTTTAGCATTACCTCTGTGTGCAAAAGAGAGTAAGTCTGAAAAAAAATTTAGCATTTTAAACAATGAAAAATTTTGGCAAGTCGCTTTTTTCGATCAAGGTAATTCTGACTGGACGAATAAATGGTTTGCTGATGGTAAACACGTCACTGTCTCTAATTCTAAAGAGGGCATGACGTTTACAACGGGAGATAAAGAAATGGATCCAGCCCATCATGGTGTACTGTGGACTAAGCAAAGTTTTAGCGGTGATCTCAAAATTGAATTTGACTATACCCGCCTGGATAAAGAGAATAAGTGGGCTACGTTGTTATATATACAGGCTACAGGGATTGGGGAAGGAGCTTACAGTGAAGATATTAGTGAATGGTCGTCATTACGCGAAATCCCTTATATGAAAACTTATTTCAATAATATGAATTTACTCCATATTAGTTATGCTGCTTTTGGCAAAGAAGATTTGGGTCTTAAGAAAGATTATGTGCGTGCTCGTCGTTATCCGGTAAAAGAAGGCGGTATATTTAATAAGGATACCGTGATCTCTGGTGATGAGTTTAATACAGGTTTATTTATACCTAATGAAACTTACCATGTAACCGTGATTAAAAAACAACATCAATTATTTATGGAATTTAAAAATGAACAACGTAGAAAGTTAATTTCATGGGATACTTCAAGTTATCCGTTGGTTTCACAGGGGAGAATAGGATTACGTCAAATGTGGCGCAAGTCAGCCCGATACAAAAATTTTAAAGTTTATACCGTTACTGACTAATGTAATTGTAATTTTTCATTTCCCCGTATTGTTATGAATGTAACTGATACGGGTTCACTTTCAAATAAGCACCCCTTCTAATAATCATAAATTAAAATAACCTATTTATAACAACCACATAGAAAAACTTTATTCATATAAATCTAAAGTTTTGAGACTCGATTCTGAATTAAAGTAAACGCTAGTGAAAACTTACGTTAGTTTACATTTGTTAAAAAAATGTATTGCCCCAACCTATCTTGTATGGTTATATGACAACTGATTTTAAGTTAAGTATATTTGTGAATGAAACCGCTTTAATGGGTTTTAAGCTTTTACTAACTAGTTTTAAGCCTTGTAATAACAGGGTTTCAAGTACTATTGAGTATGACATTACGGATTATAAAATCATAAAAATGAAAGTTCTTGAAAATAAGTAGTACTAATCGTAAGAAAACTTTAAGGGGTAAAGTGATGTTACATAAACGATCTATTTTAAGTAAAGCAGTATCAGCCCATATTTTGGGTTTAACCATTGGTAGTTTGTCATTTTCTACTAGTGCGGTTGAAAATAAAAAAGACACTTCTATTTCAGAAATTGAAGTAATAACCGTAAAAGCGCAACGCCGGATCCAAAACCTTCAAGACGCTCCTGTTGCTGTTACCAGTATTAGTAGTGCTCAGATTGATGATAATGAAATGGGTGATTACATAGATGTTATTAATTTAGCGCCAGGTGTCAATTTAGAGCAAGGAGGTGAAATTCGTTCATCTTCAATTTCTATCCGAGGCATAGGCTCTGCGCAGAATAATACCGGTATAGAACCAAGCACCAGTATGTTGCTTGACGGTGAAGTTTTAGCACGTTCAGCTGCCATGAATGGTGATATGGCTGATATTGAAAATGTTGAAGTATTGCGTGGGCCTCAAGGGTCTTTATTTGGCAAAAATACGTCATCTGGCTTAATTCATTTTATGACAAAACGACCCGATTTAGACGGTTTTAGTGGATACACTAAAGTTTCAGCCGACTCTTATAATCTTAAAAAAATCCAAATGTCACTAACAGGCCCTATCAATGATAGTTTTGCATATCGCATTAATGCCTATAAAAAAGATTCCGGAGGCCATTTAGAAAATAAACATCCAGATTATGATGATATTGGTTGGGTAAAATCAGATGGCATTAAAGGGCAATTATTATATAAACCCAATGATAATTTTGATGTATTAGTACGTGCTGAATCTTCTAATAAAGATACCAACTGTTGTGGCTCGGTGATTTTGTCGGTTAATCAAGAGGGTGACATGAATATGTATGCTGGCAAAGGACCGACTCCTTTTGCCCCAACGCAGTTAGGCGCAAATAATGCCACAATTATTCATCCATATAATTTAGATGAAAACGGTAATTCTTATACAGAAATAGGGCCAGATGCGACAACAACAAGTACTGATGCTCGAAATCAATATGGTCGCATCGAAAACCGTGCGATTAATATGGAAGCAAATTATCAGTTAGATGATGTGACATTAACTTATCAGGCCTATAAGCGAAACTGGGAAATTGCCAGTAATATGGACGTGGATGCGTCACCGATATTATCTGCAACTTCGTATTTTGAAGGAACAAATAGTGCCGATACAATACAGCATGAGTTTCGTATTACCACTAATGGCAATAAAGACTATGATTTTGTTGCTGGTTTGTTTTACATGGACATGTCACTTGATAGAGAAGCAGAAGATCGTCGTTGTACCTCATTAAATAAATGGGTTGCTGGTGGTGTTGATGATCCCGCTTATAAGCCTGGCAAGTCCACGGTAATTAACGATATTGGCGAGGTATTAGAGTGTGCCGGACCAAGAGATGAAAATTATGCCAAGCTGCCAAAAGGAGAAGTGGGACTTTATAATGTTCAAGCCGATTACGCTACCAGTGTAGATACTAAAAATATCGCTATCTATGGCCAGTTTGACTACCATTTTAACGATGTGACCACTGCATTTGTAGGTGGTCGTTATTTATATGAAAAATCGGAACTCTATTATCAAGGCGGTCGTGGTCATCAAGATCTTGAATTTGAACGCAGTACCTCAGATAAAAAACTCGTTTTTCGATTCGGAGCGCAACATGAAGTAAATGATGATGTCATGCTTTATGGTTCTTATGGTACAGGTTATAAAGGCGCTGGTTGGTTTAATGCATTATCTGCAGGCTCTGGTGAGTTGCAAGATACGACAAAAAACCCTGTTAAGCCTGAAAACTCAAAAGCGTTTGAACTGGGTATGCGTTCAGACTGGTTTGACAATGTTTTACGTTTAAATGTCACTGCCTTTAAAATTAATTATGAAGGATTTCAGGAGCGTGTAAGTCGTTATCTGCCTATGGTTGATGGCAATGGTGATCCGATTTATGAAATTGGAGAAAATGGTGAACAAACCGATGATCAAAAATATGCATGGAGCGGCATATTTGCTAACGCAGGTGAAGTTAGAACACAAGGTCTGGAATTAGAATCTACCTGGTATGTCACTTCAGATTTCAGATTAGATTTTAATGCGGCATATATTGATGCTGTCTATAAAGATTTCTCTGGTTCAGCAGTGCGTTGTCCGGCTGAATTATTAGGTACAGATGATTGTAGCCAACGAGATGAGGGCGCGATCGATCCAAAAAATCCAAATAAAACATCTATTGTTAATTTAGATGGTAAAAACCTACCAAAAGCACCAAAATATCAAGCACGTATTACTGCACGATATGATACTGAAATTATGGAGCAAAATGCTTTTGTGAGTATGTCGTATCGTTGGAAAGATGATATGCAATTTCGCTCAAACATGGATCCAAATACAGTTCAATCAGCTTATGGCATTGCAGGTTTGAATTTTGGTATGAAAGGTGAGTTAGGCGAGTACGATTATAAAGTTAACTTTTATGTGAAAAATTTATTTGATAAGGTTTATTACACGCGTATTACACCTAGGTCTAATAACTTTGGTGGTGGTTATCGTGGTGTTATTTCTCGTGACTTCCAACGTTATATGGGAGCTTCATTCACTCTTAATTTCTAATGTTAAAAGTATGAAAGTAAATTATACCCAAACATCTCAAGATACAGGTATGAAATACGTATTTTGAAGTGGCTTGGGTATTATTCAAATAAAGTTCTCAGGTAAGTCAAATAAAATGGTTTGATCAAAGTTAAACCATTTTATCTTTAACATGTATTCTCCTAACGTCTCTCAGCGCTTATATGGAATATTACTTGTTCATTCTGCAGCCAATGCTTTGTCTAAAGTGCTTTGAACACCCGTTGAATAACCATTTTATTACGGAAATGGTATTAATTACCTCTTATCCTATGAAATTGCATAATAGTCTCTTAACTTCACTCAAACGCAGTTAAAAAAGGGACTGATAACCTGTTAGATACACAATAAGTCACTAGAAAACCCTTCAGCTAGAAAATATAACGTAATAAGAAAAATTTATTATGACGGTTATTAATTCTTCCATTTTTAATTGCATAATTTATACGTTTATAAATTATTAATATAATCAAATAAATAAAACGTACCCCCACATTTTTATTTTTTAAAGTCGCTGGTTTTCTTTGTCCTTAATTACATTAAAGACATCAAAAGTTGAAATTATTTGTAAAAACATATTGATTATAATGTAAACGGGTTGTAAGGTTGTATGACAACATACAGGTAGTTAAATTGTTAAGTAAAAATGTTGCTGGTGGGGAAATTAAGTATACTGATACCTGATTCCTCAAAAGTGTAATAAGACATAAGAATAAAATACGGGGTGGGAACAATGAATTTTAAAACAAGTCTTTTAGCAACGGCAGTAGTAAGTGCTATTGCCAGTACTGCAGTTTATGCAGAAGAAGTGACTAAAGATAAAGTAGAAGAAATTGAAATAATTTCAGTTAGCGGTATTCGCGGTAGTTTAGTCCGTTCTTTATTTGATAAACGCGCAGCAGGCAGTGTTGTTGACGGTATTTCAGCAGAAGATATTGGCAAGTTTCCAGATCAAAACGTTGCTGAGTCATTACAACGTATTACTGGAGTGACCATTGACCGTGGTGAGTCTGGTGAAGGACAAAAAATATCTATTCGTGGTTTTGGTCCAAATTTCAATAATGTTCTATTTAATGGCCGCAGCATGCCAACCGATGATACAGGTCGTGGCTTTTCATTTGACCTAGTTGCTTCTGAGCTGATCAGTGGAGCCGATGTATATAAAACACTTAGAGCAGATACCTTAGAAGGAGGTTTAGGTGGTACGGTTAATGTTCATACTGCTAGACCTTTTGATTTTGATGGTTTAAAAGGTGCAGCTTCAGTGAAAGCGGTACGTGATACTTTAGCTGATAGCACTAACCCTTATGTTTCTGCTCTTGTAAGTCAAAACTTTGATAATGATTTTGGCGTATTAGCTTCATTTGCTTATCAGCAACGTGATAGCCGGATGGATCAGGCCGGTTCTTCTAATTACCGTTTAAGCAATGTACAACTTGGTGGCCCTGATTCTGAATTTACCGAAGATAAATACAGACGCCCACAAAGTGCTTATCAAAAATACGAATTATCTGAACGTGAGCGCATTGGTGCTACTTTAGTTGGTCAATGGCAGGCAAATGATAATGTATTAGTGACTGCGGATATTTTATATTCACAATTAAGTGCTCAAAAAGATAGTTATTCAGTTAGCCGATACTTTTCAAATCCGCAATACAATTCGGTAATTGATGAAAATGGCACGGTTGTAGAGTTTGATCGTTCAGTTAAGCCATTTGTTTCACCAGGTGTTTTCCAGTTATATGAAAATGGCGTAAAACTACCTACAGGGCAATGGAACGGTATTAATTATGGCGGTTATGATCGCGATAGCACCACGGCGATGTTTGGTTTAAATGTTGACTGGGCAGTAACTGATAGCTTTAACGTTGTTTTTGATTTCCAAACATCTAAGGCCGAAGCGCGTTCACCTAATAATCCTTTTGTAAGTGCTTCTAACCCAACACAAACACCGGCACATTATGAAAACACTGGTGATTCATTTAGCTGGGAAAAGAATGATGCTAATTTTTATGGTGATACTGCGATGTATCATACTAATAATGTGTATTTAGTCAGTGAGCAAAGTGATGATGATATTACCGAGTTTCGTATTGACTCAGAATGGTTACCTGAAGATCTCGGTTTATTAACTTCAGTTAAGGCTGGTTTTTATTACTCGGATCGTGAAAAAACAAAAGAACGTGCAGAGACACCTTGGAAGCAAGTAGTTAAGAGCATGTATAATGGTTTTTATACTAATATACCTTCTTCTTTGTTAAATAAAGTATCGCCTTCAGGTGGTTTTTTATCAGATCATAATCAAGGTGGTTTTGTCGACTCTTGGTTTACGTTTAATCCAGATGACTTATTTGCCTATTTGATCAGCGATGAAGCCAGATCAAATGCGTCACATCGTGGCGAACAAATTATGAATAACTTTGCTAATGGCGATACAACTTATGCTTCACAAGCTGAAGCCCAAGTTGCTGCAGATGCAGCGGTTGCAGCACAATTAGCAAAAATAGATGCCGGTTTTGCTTTTAATCCAGCGGGTGGTAAATATGGTCCATATACACCTGTTTCGAATGCAGCAAAATCATGGAGTGTATCTGAAGAAACACTTGCAGCATATGTTGAAGCAAACTTAGAAGGTGATTCTTGGTCAGGTAATGTCGGTTTACGTTATGTGACTACCGATACTACATCATTAAGTGCTGGTGAATCTTTTACTGGTATGGAAGAGATTATAGGTACTGGTGATTATTTTGTTGTAAAAGACTCTGGTGGCACAATTGCAGCTGATGCAAGTTATTCAAAGTTACTACCTAGCGTTAACTTAAAATATGATGTAAATAATGATTTGGTTGCACGTTTTTCTTACTCGGAATCTTTAACCAGACCTAATTTATCTCAGCTTATTTCAGCTCAAGTAATTAAAGCAACTGCGATTTCTGATGGTCAGGGCGGTGTACAGTTTGATGGTACTGTTAAGGGCCAAAACCCAAATCTAAAACCTTATACCTCAACTAATTTCGATTTAGCTTTAGAGTGGTATTACGCAGAGCAAAGTTATGTTGGAGCAACGTATTTCTCAAAAGATCTATCTGATTGGATCACAACAGAAACACGTGATGTAACCTTATATGATTCAATTCAAAATATGGATCGTACTTTCCAACAAACGGCACCATTTAATGCGGAATCAGCAGAAGTTAATGGCATTGAAATTGCGATGTTACATAACTTTGAAAGTGGTTTTGGTGTGCAAGCTAATTATACTATGTTAGATACTACAGCTGCTGCAGACTCAACCAGTGAATCTAAAGTAAACATGAACGGTTTATCTGAAACGTCTTACAATGTTATTGGCTTTTATGAAAATGGTCCTTTGCAAGTTCGTATTGCTTATAACTGGCGTGAAGGTTACACCACTTGTAATACTTGTTCATGGGGTGACTCTAAATCTATAGATGATTATGGCCAGGTTGATGCGTCTGCTAGCTATGATTTAACAGAGCAAATTTCGGTATTTGCTGATGTTGTAAATTTATTAGATGAAGACCCTTATGGATACACAGTTCATAAAAACCGTACCCTAAGCATTACAGATACAGGCACTCGATATTCTATCGGTGTTCGCGCTACTTTCTAACTCGCATTGCATAATTAAATAAGCCCATAGATATTATGGGCTTATCTTGTAATTGTTATACCATTTATTCTCATACACTTCTTAAGCCTCATACCATATGTGTGCTTGATATTTGTGTACCTCACTATAAAAGTACGGCTGTACTGCATAACATTGTTGTCGATGTTATAAGTCATTAATTTTAAGGAGAGTGTTGCTGATGTAATAAAAGCGAGCTTCACAAGCAGGCATGCTTGTACAAAGCCCCAAGGAAGGGTTTATGTGTCTCGCTTGTTTTACTTAGCAACACTTAACAACAGCAGCATTAAAGACTCAAGGAAGAAATATTGTAGAAAGGTTTAGGGAATAATTTCATAAATAATTGGGGAAAAATCATGAACAATAAAAACAAGTTTTTAGTAAATACCCTAGCAATAATGAGTGCGTGTTATTTAAGTAATATCGCTGCTCAAGTACCTACATCACAGTATTGGACTGACTATCTAGCTTCTAGATCAGGGAATTCAGATTTACGTAAACCCGCAGATACCTTGGCTGATAATAAAGTGATGCCAAACTTTTCATATGTCGGTTATGAGTTTGGTAATCACTCTTTACCTACAGAAGGGTTTTCAGGCTATGGCGATTTAATTCCAGAGTTTGATCCTATTTTAAGCAATCATAAAATATTTAATGTTATAAATTTTGGTGCAATCCCAGATGATAGTATTTCAGATAAACAAGCAATCAAAAATACATTAGCAGCAGCACAAGCATATTTAGCAGATGCTGTAAGAAGTGTTGATAGCCAGGGTGTACCGAGCTTTGATAAAGGAGCAATTGTTTATTTCCCTAAAGGAAAATTTTTGGTCAATGAAGATTCAGATATGTCTGAATTTAATTTATACCAAGGCAATAAAGGCTCAGGTGATGATAAAGCCCGTAATAAGGCTGCATGTGAACAACCATTTTTTGTTTATGCAAATAATATCATCATTCGGGGGGCTGGTAGCGGTGAAACAGGTACCGAGCTCTACATGAAAAATCATTTTACAACTCCCTATGAAAATATCATGTATAGCAACGCGCATTTGTTTATGGTTGGTCCATTCCCTGAAGATTATTGGCGAAGTGGTGCTGCCACTAATACGCAACATTGTGATGTTAAAGGTCAATGGAAAACCAGTGCTGAGATAATAAAAACACATATCACATCAACTATTAATTTAAGAGATTCAAGCCGCACGATAGTTGTTGAAGATGCTTCTTCGTTTACAAGCGGGCAATGGGTAAGGCTAAGGGGATTTGATCAAAGAGCGGACAGCATTAATGCTTCTGTTTCACCCTATTTAGTAGAAAGTGCTTGGTCAAAATTAAAAAAAGGCTTAGATGAACGTCAAATAAATCGCATTGTATCAATTGATTATTCTAATAACTCCGTAACCTTAGCCGCGCCATTATTAGCTGGTATTGATGCAAAAATAGCAGGCGGTAATTGGACTCTAGAATCTCATAACCATTCCGAAAGTATCGGTTTTGAACATCTAACAATTAAAGGCAATGCTGTTGCTGATTTTTCTCACCATCAAGATTATATTCATGATAATGGTTGGAGTGCGCTTTTATATAATAGAACACAAAATTCATGGGTTAAGGATGTACGTTTTACCAGTATGAGTGAAGGCATTCAGGTAAAAAACGTTGCAGCAAATACGATACAAGATGTCACTTTTGATGGTAATAGAGGCCATTTATCTTTTGGCTTAGAAGTGAGTAGTTCGGTATTAGCGCTCAATATTCATGAACCTTCAAGTTATTGGCATGGCGCAGGTCCATCAAGTCATTCAAGTGGTAATGTCTTTTTAAATTACGCTTTTAATGCCGATACTGCGCCTAATATTCATGCTTCACAACCTCGTCAGAATCTATACGATAATATTTCTGGCGGTTGGAGCCAAGGTCATTGGGGCGGGGCTTCATCAAGTCAGCCAAATCACTTAAATCATCTTATCTTTTGGAATCAAACTAATAATTCTGATAGCAAAAAAGATTTTGAATTTATGCAAACTAATGGCATATATGGCCGAATAATTATGCCCTATTTGGTGGGGAATCATGGTAAAAGTTTACCGATAGCAAAACGTCAAGCATATGCTGATTCACAAAATAATGGTAATCAACACGGTGATGCTTTACAAGCCTATGTAGAATCAATGGACAGTGTGGTAAAACCTTATTCATTGTATGAAAGCCAAGTTAAACAAAGGTTTGGTGAGTTACCAGCCTGGTTAGTAAATGCAACAAATAAGGTACGTTATATTAAGGTAACTGCTTTAAGTGAAGCGGGTGATAATAGTGATTTATCTAAATCTAAAGTTACGGTATTAGATCGTTTTGGCTACCAAATTACGCAATCAAGCATTGAATTTTCGACTTACCCAAGCAGTAAAATAATTGATTTAGGTGATTTTTATCAAGCATCTGCAATTAGTTTTACCCCAGATAATACCGAGTATGGGCGTTTAACAGGCATTCAAATTGATAGTCGTGCTTATGCCCAAAATGACTGGCAACAAGTTCATAGCAATAAACAATTTGCGGGTAATGGTGAAAAACAAACCATAGAAATCGTTAAACCTGTTTATAAAAAAATCTCATATGAAACGCCTCCTCCTGTAGTCGAACCACCCTATGAAGGCCCGATAGTTGAGCAAGTTGACGGATTATCATTTTCTGGTGCAGGAGAGTATGTTGAACTGTCTGATATTGATTATGGCGAGGGTAATAAATTCACGGTTGCTTTATGGACTAAATTTGGTGCCCAGGATACAGATGCTTTTATCTTAAGAAAATCTGATTATGGTACAAAAAATCCAGTATATATAGCGGCGACTAAAACAGGATATATTCAAGCTGGCGTGAATGGTATAGTTGCCTCTAAAAGCGGGATCAGTGATGATAAATGGCATCATATCACTATGGTACTTGATGGTACTGTTTTAAAGCTTTATGTCGATGGCATATTGAAATCAACAAAAACTAATATTGTGCCTGTTTCAAATGATAGACAGATCACCGTAGGGGGTTCACCGAGTGGTAAACGTTCATTTAAAGGGGATGTTGATGATGTGCGTATCTATCAAAGTGCATTATCAGCGGATGATGTATTTAACTTAACAAACCAACCTCGTATTCAAAGCGCTGCACAAATGAATGCTGACTTATGTTTTAGTGCTAATGAGGTGGATTTAGCAGCATATTTACCATTACAGGATAAGAAAGACCTCACCTGTAACGCTGCAAGCGATAACGAAGTTGATAAAGGGAAATTAATTAATTCACCTACCTGGATAGTGACATTAGTACCAGCACCAGATGTTAATAAAGTGGAACAAGTAGAGGGTTTGTCTTTCTCGGGCACAGGTGATTATGTTGAGTTATCTGATATCAATTATGGAACAGGCGATAAATTCAGCGTTGCTTTATGGACGCGATTTGGCGCACAAAATACAGATGCTTTTATCATACGTAAATCTGATTATGGTACGGGTAACCCGTTTTATATAGCAGCAACAAAAACCGGTTATATTCAAGCAAAAGTAAATGGCAGAGGGCCTTCTAAAAGTGGTATGTGGGATGGAAAGTGGCATCACATTACTATGGTATTAAATGGTACTGAACTGTCTTTATATGTTGATGGTATTTTAACCTCAAAGGTCGGTGATATTGTTCCAGTATCTAATAGCAAAAATATAACGATTGGAGGGGCACCCAGCGCTAAACGCTCATTCAAAGGGGATGTTGATGACATACGCATCTATCAAAGTGTATTAACTTCTGAGCAAGTGGCAATTATAGCAGGGCAATCACGTATAAAGCCGACATTTGAACTAGATAATAATCTTTGTTTTAGTCACAAAGAAGCAAGTTTAGTTGTTTATTTACCTTTGCAGGATAAACAGGATTTAACTTGTAATACGGTAAATCAGAACGTTTCTGATACGGGATTATTAGTCAATTATCCACAATGGATCACGACTATGGTTAATGATACTGATAACGATACTGTAGCTGATATTGATGATGCATTTCCACTGGCTGCAGCAGAGTGGCTAGATACAGATAGCGATGGCATGGGTAATAATGCAGACCCTGACGATGATAACGACGGTGTTGCAGATATTGATGATGCATTCCCACTGGATGCAGCAGAGTGGCTAGATACAGATAGCGATGGTACTGGTAATAACGCAGACCTTGATGATGATAACGATGGTGTTGCAGATACTGATGATGCATTTCCACTGGATGCAACAGAGTGGCTAGATACAGATAGCGATGGTACTGGTAATAACGCAGACCTTGATGATGATAACGATGGTGTTTTAGATGAACACGATTTACACCTGGGTATTGTTGTAGGCACAGTGGTATTTAACTCGGTTGAAACGGGTATAACAGAACGGGTAAATGAAAATGGTGTGCCTTTATCTGTGTTATTAAGCAATAAACTTGCTGAATTAAGTAATTCTAGTAATCACGGTGAATTTATTAATGAAATGACGCGATATATTAAAAACCTGCATAAATCAGGCTTAATTAACAAACAAGAATGGAAGCTGTTAAAAGATATTATCCATTAAAATAATGCGATAAAGAATGACAACAAATGGCAAAGGTAATCTTTTATCTTTGCCATTTTTTATTTTAAAAAAACTAATCAATTAAGCACCGGAACAATGCAACTAAAAAGTTAATTTTATTTTAAAGGAGCATTTGGCTATTTTTACTTTTAATTGTTGTCAAAGTAAACATTAACTTGTATGCTTATCATACAAGTTGATTTGTTATTAAATTTCTACTATATGCATAAGCCAAAGGTAGAAAATAACAAAGATAAAAATAAGTAACTAAGGGCTAATATGAACTTTAATAAATTGAAATGGCACGTTTTATGGCTTACAAACTTTGTTTTAATGCTTTTCGCATCGTTAGCAGTTAATGCATCCGATAGCCAGATATCAGCAAAAATGAACAAAAAAGATGTATATCAGGCAATGAAATTTGTATCCGATTGGCAATGGCAACAATTTAACAAAGAAACAAATTTATTTGTTGGTTATGAAGATGGTGCTTATATGGGACCAACAGAGGCTGATAGTCATCCTCAAGGTTGGGTTTATGCCGCGTTTCATGTTGGTATGGCTAAATGGGCTAAACTTGCCGATCAGCAAGGTGATGAGCAATATTTTAATAAACTGTATGCAATCGCTAAGCGTAATCAATATTTATTTGCACCACGCATTTATAACGCTGATGACTATGCTATCGGTCAGCTATACCTCGATTTATATGATAAATACCAAGATCCACAAATGTTGGTACCTTTAAAAACGATATTTAATATTATATTAAATTCCCCTTCATCAGTAGATTTACATTTTAAAAAGATACAAACCGATAAAACAGCACATGATGATTATAGTGGCCAACCTTTTGAGGTATTTGAAGGAAGACAGTTTAGATTTACGCCTTGTAAGGCAAGATGGTGTTGGGCTGATGCTTTATTTATGGGACCTCCAGTTTGGATGCATTTAGCAAAAGTGAGTGGTGAGAAAAAATATTTAGACTTTGCTAATAGTGAATTTTGGCAAACTGCTAACTTGCTATGGGATAAGGAAGACCACTTATTTTATCGAGATACACGTTTCTTTAATAAACGTGAAAAAAATGGCCAAAAAGTCATTTGGGCAAGAGGTGTTGGTTGGGTTGTTGCGGGCTTAGCACGGATACTTGAACAGTTGCCACAAGATCATGCTCAACGTGCAGACTATGAAGATATATTTAAGAAGGTAATGGCACGTTTAGCTGGGGCACAACAAAGCGATGGTTTTTGGCGACCGTCAGTTTTAGCGCCAGAATCACAACCTTTTAAAGAATCGAGCGGTACAGGGCTAATTGCTTATGCTTATGCTTCGGGTATTAATCAAGGTATTTTAGATAAAAAAACTTATATATCGGTAGTCGAAAAAGCATGGTCAGCATTAATTAGTGTTGTTCAGCCTAGTGGAAAGCTTGGTTGGGTACAGCCGATAGGTGCTTCACCTGATACAGTTTCGGCAGACGATACTCAAATATATGGTACAGGCGGGTTTTTATTAACAGGAACAGAAATATATAAAATGGTTAATTAATCTGAGCTCAGCTTAATTATCCAAACTACTTTCTTAAATTCTCACTTGAAGTGATTTATATAGCTAATAAATCACTTTCTACATAAAAACTAAATATATAAAAATATAATAACAATTTGTTTAGGAGTCCCAAATGGCTGGATTTTCAAATATTTCTATGCGTAAAAAACTTGCCGTTATGGTATGGGCTCCTTTTATTGTGGCGCTGATATTTTTTTCAATTTATATGAAACTGCAGTGGCAGCAGTTATCTGATTCAAAAAGTAGTAAAGAAGTCGTGCCATTATTGCTTTCCTTAGAAAAGGTGTCATTTTCTTTATCTCAGGAAAGAACTTATTCAATGGCCTATGTCGCTTCATCAGGCACGCGTTTTAAACTTGAGCTTAATCGAAATCGTATCATTGCAGATAAAGCCATCGCAAACTTAAATCAACTTATTACCCATATAAAGTTTATTGACAATGTCAATATGTTTATTTTCAATATCACCTTTAAATATCCTGCGTTGAATAACAAAAGGAACTTCAATTTTAGGAAGAGGAATAAAA
>Ga0105359_10000533_pt1 | contig 31606 bp, 14 predicted proteins | sample GOMGulsemesocosm_6_FD_83659 | JGI IMG/M metagenome (GOLD analysis project Ga0105359, IMG submission 83659) | Methane-oxidizing microbial communities from mesocosms in the Gulf of Mexico - GOM8C Gulf of Mexico | ecosystem: Environmental > Aquatic > Marine > Cold seeps | place: Gulf of Mexico...
CAATTTCTTGCAATACGCAGGCTTTTTGATCTTTAAGTAACAAAATACACGGTAACAGCATGTTAGGAATTTCGTCTAGGCCTTTGCGGTTCAACTTTGCCGTCAACCCAGCCCTTGAAGCAGCTTGTGGTAAGAGTTCTGGAGATAAAACAGCTTCTGTTATTGGGAGGCCTGCCGCTAAAGCTTCAGATGAGCAAGGAGTTCCAAAATGCTCAGTCAAAATAACCAAACAATCAAGCAGAGGATCACCATCAACACGTTGTGAAGGTGATATCGCCCATTGGGCTTGTGACTTTCCTTGTGACTGCAATCTATTTACCTTTGTTACTAAGTGAAGAAAATGCCAATTAAAGAATAACTGGCATTTGTTTTTTTATTTATATATTAATAATATAGCACATTTTTTGTTAATCGCTTATATTGTCATCATCTAATAGTGATGGATAATGATAATTATTATCTACATTATTTGATGAAATTAAAACCTCATTGCCTAAATTTGTAAATAACTTATTAACAACTGATGTCTGATCTACTTGCTGTAGAGCATTTAAGTTAATCTCATGATGCCAAATAGGTTCTTTAGACTCCTTGTTATGTTCATGCTTTGACTGCATTGCAAGATCTTCTGTTTCATCATTAATAGCACTCATGCTCAAATATTTCTCCAAATCATTCATACTGTCAATATTTAGTAAATCAGATATATCGACTTTATCCTGCTCTAAACTAAAGCCTTCAGTAGTCACATGAGTTTCTTCAGTGATTGTCATGACTTGTTCTGCCTGTGAGGGATCAAATTGCGGCGAAACATCTAAACCGTCGATGATGTCACTATCAAGAGTTTTCCCAATGAAATAAATATCTTCTTGGTTCTCGATATTTGCTAGATAAGAGGGTTGCATAAACGCAGGTGATGCTGCATTAATAACGAGCTCATTAGTTGTAGTGTCAACAATAGTATTGCCCGCTTTGTCTAAAATAATAACGTCAATAGTATATGTTTGTTCAACTAACTGGTCGCTGTCAGGAACTGTGAGGCTCCAGTTTGTTCCTATTAAAATCAGTTCATCATCAGTCGAATGATATGTTTGACCATTGATACTAACTGATAAATATTCACCGTCGGCCATGTTTACAATAGCTGTTCCGGTTATTGTAGGTGTTGTATCTGAAGTTAATTTAAAGTCAATTGTTGGTGCAACTAACGGCGCTACAAGGTCAACCACCACTGTATCAGACTGAATGGTAGGATTATTTCCTGCTAGATCATTGATTGTTACCGTTGTTGTTATTACCCCTTGAGCAATAAGAAAATCGCTCGGTATGTTCACATTCAGTTGTTGTGCAATTAGCATTTCCTGTGAAACAGTTTGGATTATTGTTTGAGATGGAATACCTTGTGCGTTAAATAAAATATTAACCGTATCTCCTATACTGATTGAAGGGTCACTTAAGTTGATGTGTGTTACGGTAGGTGTTTCATTCTCAAATAAGTTGATGGCGTCATCGTCGCCACTTTCAATCTCAACGCTAAAAACTGGCTCTGTTAAGTCAATATTTACAACTTGAGTCATCTCATCGGTAATATTGCCCGCTAAATCTACTACTCTAAAATTAAATGAATGCTCACCTTCGGTTAATTGTGCGGCTGATAAGTCTAATTGCCAGTTGGCTTCTTGAAACTCGTCGTCTATAAATATACTAACAGTCGTTATGGTCTGCCATTGTCCATCAAGGAACACTTCAAGGTTTTCATTGGTGCCAGTGATTGGCAATGATAATTGGCCTTTAAAGATCAATGTTGTGTCATTAGTAATAAAATCATTAGGAATGCCTGAGTCATCAATTAACTCTAGATTGATTATTTGAGTACCGGTGCTCGCAGTTGAGGGGCTGGAATTTGTGTCAATCGTTATGTTTTGATTAACACTAATGCTTTCATTGCCTGCAATATCAATGATTCTTAATTTGAAAGCATGTTGACCATCAGCTAAACCCACTCTTAAATCTTGATAGTTCCAGGTTATACCTGTTACCGATTCTATGATATTACCATCATCAATCGTCAACCATTCTCCATCTATACGTATTTGCAATGATTCATCAGCAAGAAGGGCGTGTGATAAAGTCCCACTAATTTTTAACCTATCGGTATTCATAGTAATGAAATCACTATCGCTTCTGCCCGTATCATTTGTTAGTGCTTCAATTGAAATTTGGTTATTGCTAATAGTTGTATCAATTTTTATAGACTGATTTGTTTGTGAAATAGTGTGACCAGCGGCGCTTATAACGCGAACATTATAATCGTATATATTATTAGTTAGTGGAGTGACGTGATCATAGATCCAATTGTAGGTTGTCGTACCATTTGCAAGAATAGTTTGAAGCGTTGCTAAATGCCATGTCGTTCCGTCAAAATTAACTTGTACAATTTCATCGCTTTGCAATGCAGTTGATAAGGAGCCTCGTATAATGAAAGTAACATCATATGTTATGAAATCCGAATCACTTTCCCCTGTATCAGCACCAATGCGATCGATTGTAATGACTGCGCCGCTATTATCAGTATTGTTTTTATCAATAATCACTTCTTTTCGATCGTTGTGACCTGACAGTCCAGCTTGATCAATAACTCTAGCAATATACGTATGCTGTCCATCAGCAAGGAACCTTGAGTCATCAAAAGACCACGTTAGATTGTCACTAAGATTTGAAGCTTTAACATTTACCCAAGAGTTACCAATCAAAAGTTGCAAGGTTTCATCACTTTCAAGTGCTTTGTTTAGGGTGCCTGAAATGGACAGTGTATTATCTGTGGTTATAAAATCTGAATCAAATAAACCGTTGTCTTGAGAAATTGATGCAATAGTTGGCGTAGTTAATGGCGCCGTTAAATCAACCATGCTCGTATCCATAGCCATGGATACCTCGCCATTTAGCATCGTGGTTAACTGTACGGTTAAGGGCCCATCAACAAAACCTTGTGCAATTAAATCAGGGGCTCTAATAGAAAAGAGTCCATTTTCATCGATTGAAAGATTAGCCAATGGCAAACTCAACGGAAAAGTTTGTCCGTTATTATCTAAACCTGTAACAATTATATGCGTGATAATGGCGTTGTTAAAAATCTGACCAGAAAAAGTGATTCCGCTGGCCATTTCGGTCGGGTCAAGGAAGCCATCGCCATCTATAATTGCAATACGAGCATTGAACAGCTCATCAATCGCAAAGTCTTTATCAATAAACGATACCGTTTCAACATCAATTAACGAGATAATGTTACCCTGATAGTGGGTCAATATTATGTTGCCATTATCATCTTGACCTACAATATAATTTGTCGAACGACCATTAATAACTGCTGTATCAGTATCCGCACCCCCATCAACAACTACGTAGTTATCATTGTCATTCATGAGAATATTAATTTCATCATTACCGCTACCAGTGAATATATAATCACTTTCAGGTATTGTTTCAGTAGAAGGTTGATTTGTGGTTAGATAATTTATATTGGCAGATATTTCTATAGGATCATCAGATACATCTGCAGTAGCAAATAATCTTGCAGTTAACACATATTCTTTATTAATGGTTAACGCTGTATTTCCTTCGAAATCAAAAGACCAATCACCATTGGAGTCTACTGTTGTTACTCCAATAAGAAGCCCAGTATCATCAATTATTTGTACAGTTTGCCCTGCATTTCCACCAGTTCCATTTAAACTTGTTTTAGAAAAATTATCAGTGTTGTCTACCACGTCTAAAATTGTTAATGGTGGTTTGTCAATAATTGATACTACCATTGAGCCATTGTCTATTGAAATTATCGGTTTAGCCTCAAACCCTGCATTATTCGCTAGCACAAAAACACTTTGTATAGACACGTTAATTTGTTCAAGACCTTCAATAGCATTATCAGCTAACGCAGTTAGTTCAAATGATTGTGATGATTCGTTGGGGTAAAAAATCACAAAAGAATCGTAACTAATATCCTCTCCTAGCAAAGGTTCATTACCCGTAACAGTGATATTAACTCGCATTGATGGCCCACCAGGGAAAGCCGCTAAAACAGTTGGGGTATCAATCGAAATAGTAAAAGTATCCGTTGTACCTTCGATAATCTGGCTTGGGCCTGAAATTGAGAGAACAGGAGCGTCTAGGCTTTCTATGTCAGAAATGATTAGAGTTGTAACTGAATTTTCGGTTTCGCTTGCAACTGGAATTTTAGTAAAACCAGCCGTATTATTCGTACCCGTAATTCCATTGATGGATATCTCTATGTTTTCAGTTTCATTCCCAGTCTCCAGTATGGAATCATCTAATGTTGACAGCTTAAACGTGACACTATTTTCTCCGCCAATAATATCAACACTAGTCACACCGGTGTAATCACTTCCGTCTGTTGCGCTACCTGAATAACTCAATAATACAGTTATCACTTCACCAATAGGTACATTACTACTGAGCATTACGGTGTAATTTGACGTTTCATCACCTTCGATTACGCTATCTGGACCTGCTATAGAGATCGTTTCAGGTGGAAGAATAATCGCTGTATTTAAGGTGAAGTTAGCTTGGCTTGACTTTGACATATTGCCAGCGGTGTCAGTCACTGTTGCGGTAACGGTATAGTCGCCGTCGTTAAAAGCGCCTGCTGCGCTTAAGTTAGCGGCTGGAATGACAACCTCAATAACGCTGCCATCAACCCAATCAGCTGGAATAGTATGGTTAATAACGACCTCACTGCCGCCGGGCTGTGTGACGGTCAATTGGATTGTATCACCGATAACACTGCTGGTTGGTGGCGTGACTTGGGTTGTTACGCCATCACTGGCTTCATCGGCGTTAACACCATCATTAGCTTCAATGATAGTTAAGGTTGGGGCTAGGTTGCTGCCACCATTTCCTTCCCCCGTGCCTGGGGCGTTAATATCAACAATAAAGTTAATCGCATTACTTGGTTGACTGTCGCTACCATTGGTATTGATGGTGGCATTGACGGCGTATTTTTCACCGTCAACGAGGTTACTCATTACGTTAATAAGAGGGCTGGTGCCATCCCAGTCTGCAGGGATATTAATATTTACGATGGTGTCGTTGGTATCATCAACCGCATCGAGGGTGAGGGTAATAATATCTCCAGCCACAGCATTACTTGGCGCGGTAATTAAGATGTTAAAACCGGCGTTCTCGGCGCTATTAATAAAGCCGTCATCGGCTGCATCGATAGTAATAATTGGCGGAGTTATCGCGCCATTACCACCAGTGGTATCCGTGGCTAAAGTCACATTGGTTACTTCACTGGTTTTACTCTCGTTACCTTGGGTATCTGTCACTGTTGCAGTGATGGCGTAATCCCCATCAACAAACTTTCCGCCATCGCTAATCACAGCGACAGGCACGGTTACTTCAATCACTTGTTCGTCAGCCCAAGGGGTTGGAACAACAGCGATGATTTGTTGTGTGGTGCCATTGGGCAATGTCACGGTGAGCGTGATTGTATCGCCGGCTTGTGTACCTGTTGGTGGTGTAACGTTTACTTGAATACCGTCACTGGCCTCGTTTTCATTAATACCACCGTCGTTTTCAGGCACATTAAGTAGCGCCGCTTCATCAATATTGCCTGGGGTGCCATCGCCTTCGCCGGGGGCGGTGCGGTCTAGCGTAAAGGCTTGGGTATTACTGAGTTCACTGTCAACGCCAGCGTGAGTAGCAATGGCAGAAACCGCGTATAGCCCATCGATTAAGGTCTCTGGCGTGCCATTAGTGTTGTCATTAAAGGTGACGGTAATGTCACTGCCTGGCGTGTCAGAATCCAGTACGGTGTAGATAATCACTTGAGGCGCTGCGCCGTCAGGACGGGTTAAAGTGACAGTAATGATGTCATTAGCCATAACATTAGATGGTAAGGTCACGCTGACATCGATACCGTTTGCGTGATTAAATTCGTCGTCATTAACGCCATTATCATTGGCTGCATCGACAACATCTACTACAGGCGGTGCAGGATGAAGCACTTCGCCGGGCACGCTGGTGTCCAGTTCGATCGTTAGTGAATGACTAGGTTCACTGGGATTACCAGATTCATCGATGATTTTAACCGAAACATCATATACACCGTCACCTGGTAAAATGGTTGATGGAATCGAAATGTGAATAGGTTCTGGTGATGCCCAATTATTAGGGACTGAGGTTGTAAAGGTAATTGGTGTATCGGTGTCTTTAGAAGTGATGGTAAAGACAATAATATCACCAGGTAATGTACCAGCAGGAGCTATGACTATAGTTTGGATGCCGTCTGTTGCTTCTTCTTTGTCGATGCCATTGCTTGATTCGGGAATTGTGAGTAAAGGAGCTATGCCATCGCCGGGAGCAGTTGAGTCGATTGTGATGGTTGTTATTTTGCTTGTTAGGCTAGTATTACCGTATTTATCTGAAACATGGGATGTAACCTCATAATCACCATCAATTAAAAAAGATAGTTTCGGAATGGTTATTTGAATATCCTCACCTTCACTCCATTGATCAGTAATTAAGAATTCAAAAGTTCTAACATCCCTCCCATCAGATGGCTGAATGTTAATTGAAATTAAATCCCCAATAATAGAACCAAAAGGAACTGAGATGAATATATCTATACCATCACTTAGTTCGCTTTCATTGATATTGTTGAGAGCCTCAGGGATAGCATTAATAGGAGCTGCTCTACCAGAGTTTTCACCAGGGGATGTTTTGTCTACATCTAAAATGACAGTTTCAGAGTTTTCACTTAAGTTGCCTGCACTATCTGCAATGTACGCCACTAATTCATATTGACCATCACTCGAAAGGTTTGATTCCGAAATCGTTATTCCAATAGGGCTTAAGCCATCCCACGAAATATCAATAGCTACCCGGATATCAATGTCTGGTGTTCCATCAAACGTGCTAAGCGTAAGGATGATAATATCACCCACTTGTGATCCCACTGGTGGTGTCACTAAGGTTTGAATTCCGTTCGCTAGCTCTTCTTTATTAACACCTGACTCTGCTTCCGGTACTAATAATATTGGACGATTATTTTCAGCACCCTCGCCAGGTGCTTTCGTGTCGACAGATACAGAGGCGTTATCACTTATAGCACTGAAGTTCCCAGCTTTATCCTGGACTGTTGCATTGATGCTGTAATCACCATCTGGTGTTAAAGCTCCTTGAGGAATAGAAACAATGATAGGGTCACTTTCATTCCAAGTTAAAGGCACAGTTGTAGAGTAAGTGCCAATAAATACACCGTCGATTGAAAAAACAGATACTCCAATATTATCATCTACTTGAGTTCCAGTTGGCGGCGTAACATGAACTTGTAACCCATCTTCTAATTCATTTTTATTAATACCACTAAGAGCCTCTGGGATAACTAAAGTTGGCTTTATCACTGGACCATTAACGCCTGGTGCTAGCGTATCAATAACTATGGGTTCTTTTTCGCTTTCTTCTCCTACAATACCTGTAACAGGGTTGTTAACGCGAACCACTACATCGTGTGCTCCCTCTGTTGGAGAGTTACTTGGAGGAATAGTTACGATAAGCCTAGAGTTACCATCCCAATCTGATGCTATTTCATATGTTTCAATAATTGGGCTACTGCCGCTTGCAGAAGTAATGGCAACAGTAATTATATCGCCAGGCTGAGTACCAATAGGAGGGTTTATTTCAATTTGAATTCCATCAGCTATTTCCGCTCTGTTAATTCCATTTTCAGCTTCTTCAATGTAAACGGTTGGTTTGGTACTTTCTGTATTTAATTCAACGGTAATGGGGCTGCTAGGTAAGCTGCTATTACCCGCTTTATCATTGACGACTGCTGATATGTTATGTTGACCGTCAGTAGGTAATACTGACGCAGGTATAGTCACTTCAATTGGCTCAATTCCATTCCAGTCAGCTGGAATTATTTGAAATACAGTTGTCGGGTTACTTGATGAATCCTGTGTGATTGTTAAAGCAATGATATCTCCTGCTTGTGTACCTGATGGTGGCGTAACTGATACTTGAATACCATCTTTTGATTCTTCAGAATTTATACCACCTGTTGCTTCTGGAATATCAATAACAGGAACAAATATAGGGCCTGCTTCCCCTGGTGCAAGAGTGTCTATAAATATGGCTTGAACATCACTGTCGTTACCTATTAGTGTTCCATCATTTGTAGCCACATTAGCTTGGATATTATGGATACCATCATCAGGGATATCGTCAGGACTAATGGTAATAATGAATGCGTCAAAGCCATTCCAATTAGGGGGAATTGTGCCGGTGTGAAACTCTGAATTTGAGCTGCCTGACGGTGTTACTGAAACTGTAATAATATCACCAATAGAACTGCCAGTTGGAGGGATAATACTAATTTCTATGCCATCGGATGCTTCTGTTTTATTGATCCCCCCTTCGGCATCTTCGATAAAAACGGTTGGTTTATCTGATGTCGTATCGAGAGTAATGCCTACAAGGTTACTTGGTTGACTTGTATTTCCTACACCATCAGTGATTGTCGCACTAATATTATAGTCACCGTCGGACGAAAATTGAGTAGTTTCAATCGTTATTTGTATTGGCTCAAGGCCGTCCCAATCTAAAGGGACTGTCCCTAAAACTGTTACGCTTGAATCATCGATTGGTGACGTTATTGTTAAGGTGATAATATCACCCGAAATTGTGCCTGATGGCATTGAAATGAATACTTGTATGCCATCTTTAAACTCTTGAGCGTTTATGTTATCGATATTTTCTGGTACAGATACTACTGGAACTAAAGGATCACCTGTTTCACCAGGTGCAGTGGTATCGATAATAATGAGTTCTGGATCGCTAGGCTCCCCCACTACACCAAAGAATGGATCATTAGCCTGTACAACGACTTCATATTCCCCATCACTAGGTACGTTTTCAGGTAACACCGTTATTATTATTGGGTCTATACCATTCCAGTTAACAGGAATTTCTTGCTCAAATACAACATTTTCTCCGCTACTATCAGGTGTTAGTGTAATGTTTATAACATGGCCAGGTAGCGTACCTGTTGGTGGGTTGATGGATATATCAAAACCGTCACTGGCTTCTAATGCATTGATGCCATCTTTGGCTTCTTCAATGTAAACCGTTGGTTTATTGCTATTTGTATCAATGTCAACTTGAAAGTCGGGGCTAGATTGGCTCGTGTTACCGGATGCGTCAGTGACAGTTGCTGTGATGTTGTGTTGCCCATCGGGTAGGGCTGGCGTGTGAGGTATTGTGATACTAATGGTGCTGAGACCGTCCCAGGCATCGGGAACTTGGTGGGTTTTTATAACCGGATCACTACCATCAATTGAAGTAATAGTTAAGGTGATGTTATCACCGACACGACTGCCACTTGGCAGCGTTATATGAACTTGTATGCCGTCTTTTATTTCTTGCGCATTAATTCCCCCTTGAGATTCAGGGATTTCAAGTAAAGGTGCGTTAGGCTCACTATTTTCACCGGGGGCTACAGTGTCTAAATTAAAAGTAAATGGATCGCTTGGCTCACCAACGGGTAAACTACTTGGAGTGATAATATTTACCGTTACAGTATGGGTTCCATCATTTGGTAGGTTGTTATTTGATATTGTTGCTAATATTGATGACTTGCCATCCCAATCCTCCGGAATAATCACAGTTTCATTAGCCGGTGTGCTTCCGTCAACTGGCAAAATAGAAATGGTAATAATATCCCCAGGAGATGAATTTGTAGGAACGATAATCTCTATTTGAATGCCATCTTGCGCTTCTTGTTTATTAACCCCATCTTGAGCTTCGTCAATAAAGACTAAGGGCTTTATTGTGTTAGTGTTTATATTGATCAATATATTATCACTGGGTTCACTTATATTCCCTGCATCATCTATTACAGTCACAGTTACTATATAAGCGCCATCATCAGGACGTTGTGCCGGTGGTATTGTTATATTAACTTCGCTACCTTCTGTCCAGTTAGTAGGAATAGCTTGTCTTATCGTGATTTGAGCTTGAGTTGGTGAGGCTGAGCTAAGTATTATTTCAATAATATCACCAACGTTACTACCTATTGGAGGCGTTACATCGATAGTTATTCCATCTTTAGCTTCTTCGGCCGATATTCCATTAGTAGCTTCTCCTATGACAACTAGTGGGTTACTTTGCTGTTCACCTTCGCCCGGTGCGATGGTGTCAATGCTCCTAGACAATAGGCTGCGTTGGGATTCATTATTAAACCCATCAATCATAGACATTGACACTTCAAGCGGGATTGCATTAATAAGGTGTTGTATTGGCACTGGAATTATTAAAGCGGGCGACTGACTATTTAACATTTCTTGGGTGATAACTATATTTGTTTCAGTGGCCCCAGCTCCATTACCAAAGATGACATTCAAAGTGTATCCAGAAGCAATACCTGGCTGTGATAAATCAATGGTGAGACTTATGCCTTGAGATTTTTCTTCTGTATTAATAATGCCATCATTACCATCGTTAATGGTAACTAATGGTGGTTGTGGGGGGGTTGAGTCAAAGAGAACTGAGTCGGTAATACTGCTTGATTGGTTATTGTCGTCAATCACCGACACTTCTATATTTAAATTGCCATCCGAAAGCGTTGAAATATCGAGACCATTGATAATATAGTTTCCAAAATCATCAACCGCAATGTTGTTTATTATAACGGTAGCATTATTAATATCGGTAATAGTTAGGGTGATTAAAGAGTTTGGTCCATTATTAACTACTTCACCAGAGAGGTTAATACTTTGGTTTGGATGATCGATGCTATGGACTATTGTCACACCAAAGTCTGCAATAACCGTATCTTGAGGATTAGAATTAAATAATCTATTTTCAACAGAATTTGCTGTTGTATTAGATAATGCATTAGATAAAAAACTAGAACTGACTATGGATTCATTGCCATAGCGCTCAAGTGATACAAAAGAAATTCCTCCTTGATTCCCATTTCCTCCGGACGCTGTCGCTGGAAGTTCTAAATCACCATTCCCATCAGTAATTGTTTGCTGGATAGCGGCAATATCCCCAGTAATGTTCGATTGATTAGTTTCAACTATTGGCTCGTTAACAGAATGAGTAGTTGGTTCAAAGCTTGATAAATCGTTTGGAGTATAAGTAATTATAGAACCATCAGAATATTGCAAAGTAATATTAGAATCCGCATCAATTACTAAGATATCACTCATGACAACATTATCGCCTATTCGTAAAGGCAACAGTTTTTTATCAATATACCTGCTTACAGTGCCTGTTACCGCAATAACTTGCGCGTTGTTTTCAATATTTAGCGAATACATAATCGAGTCCTTTGCAATTAATAAGCTTGCTTAATTTATCAGGTCACTTCCTTTGCTCGCTGACTGTAAAAATGTTAAGCATACTCATCCAATAATTGCAGTAAGTATAGGATGGTTAATTGTTGTACGACAAGGAGGCTTTTGGTGGGGAATATTCGATTTATTAGTACTTTAGTTTTATTGATTTAGTGGATAATTATATTGTGCGATTAAATTGTGAACTTCTGTTACAACGCTTATTAATTAACAAAAGGTGCTAAATTTATTGGAGATGGATTTGTTAAGTATCGGTGGGTTAAACATTACGACACTTGATTTCTAGGGTTTAATGTTAAATGGGAAAGTTTGAAAGTCTATCTAAGTCGCTGATGCCATAATATGCGAATGCTTTTGCTTGGAACATTATTTAGAAAGGTTTTTGAGAAGTTGAGCAAGCATCCTTTAAGCTCTTTTTGTAATACAGTAACAATTGTAACACCGCACTACTGAATAACTTGAAAATCTTCATTAAACTTAATACTTATGAAGTTTAATGGAGACTTTCTATTTTCTTAAAACAGCTTGGAATAATTTTCTATTATCCCTTTGCAATCGCTGGTAATAAAGCTTGCTTAAACCATTTTTCAATAACTGCCTTTTCCATAAAGAAATCACTTTGGCTACCTTGCATTCTAAAACGATTATGCTTCAGTTTTTTCTCACGCAGGCTTTGTTTTCCTTGAAGAACAATATTACCTTTTTCATCTCGTAATATCATATAGAAAATGACACGGGGAAAATCACCATCTGAAATGACTCTTCGTGCCATTACGCCTTGTGAATGGTCTACTACACCAGCAAGATCCAAGTCAAGCATTGAAATTTCTAGTTTGTAGTTTTCAGGTAGCTCTTTTGCCTCTTTGTTGAAAACACTCTCTAATTCATTAAATAATTTGGTTTTAAATTTATTTTTACCAGAGCCGCCAGCGTCAATATCTTGATATTTTTCTGGACTTACCCAGTCAACACTTACAGTGGCAGCAGTCGAATAAGCTGAAAATATAAATGCTAATGTAACTAAACTGATGTTAATAATTTTCATAGATGTACTCTTTAATTTATAGTGATGTTAAATATAATATTATTTTTGTTAACTACCTAACAAGGAATTGTAACAGTTTATGTTACCCATAAAAAAACGCGTACTAAAAAGTACGCGTTTTTATCAAACACTCTAATTCAAAAGTTCTTAGAATCGGAATGAAGCGTTAAGAGTTGCGTAACGTGGAGCTTGATATCCAGTCGGACGTAGGAACTCTTTATTTAGAGATGCTCCGTCACGAGTATATTCGTCTACACTTAGCACGCCTTGTGCACCAAATACATTGTATACATTCATACCAAGCTCAACATCAGCACCGGCGATTTCAACATTGTACTTAAGGTTAAAGTCAAGTTGTGTAATCCATGGTGTACGACCCATAGCGCCACGATTAACTTTAGTTACGTTATCATCTTCGTCTTTAACATAGTATGTAGAACCATAGCTATATTGATCATTCGCATCATAATCAGTTGGTAATGAGTCACCAAATGCACTGATTGGACGTCCTGATTGAACTAGTAAGTTGAAACCAGCTTTTAAGTCTTCAGTAATAGCGTAAGTACCATATACTTTAAATGTGTGACGACGATCGTTTGGTAAGAAACCGTACGCACCATCCATTAGGTAAGGGAAATCCCAATCTGTTGTTAAGCCTGCATCATCTTGACCGTTATCAGATTTAACGTAACCTTCAGCGTTACCGTAAGACTGTGCCCAAGTATAAGTAGCATTTACAGACCATACATCATCCCAATCGCGACGAAGGTTAAAGTCTAATGCATGATACTTACGAGAAGGATCTGGGTATCCCATTAGCTCTGCAGAAACATTTACTTTTTCTAATGTACCATCACCGTCTGTATCGTAATATGTGCTGATGTCAGTACCTGGGTTAGTAAGAACGTAGTTCTCTGCATGGGCTTCATCCCAACCATTAGCACGAACTGCTTTTACAAATGTAACATCATCGATGATACTCTTAAGATCACGATGTGTGTATTTTACACCCCAAGACCAAGAATCATCTAACATACCTTGATAACCAAGAATTAATTCGTCTTGGTACATAGGTTTGATACTAGTATCAAGAACTTCACGAACATCTGGTACAGTACCGTCAGAATAACGTTTAATACCTAATTGGTCACCTAGGATTGGACGTTGGAACTCATCATCCATAACACCTTCAAGCTTGTAGTAAGCACGGTAGTATTCTTCTGCGCCAGCCATACGAATATTTGTATTAGCAGCTACAGGTAAGTGGTAACGACCGAAGTTAGCAAATAATTTTGATTCTCCGTCACCGTTTACATCCCAAGTAATACCTAAGCGAGGTGCGATTTGGTTATCAATCTTAACAAACGACTCACCTTCACTATTTTTGTTATTGAAAGATTCTGAACGAATACCAATAACTGCAGTAATATCATCAGTTATTGTCCAAGTGTCTTCAATATAAAGTGCAGTTGATAATGTTTCAAATTCACCACCACTAGTGTAATAACTTTGGTAAGCATATTCGAAATCTTCAGTAAATGTGTAATCGATAGTTGATAAATGATCGCCAACTGAACCGTCTAGTAGTTGATAGTAATCACCACCTGAACGTTTAGTTAAGTCGTTTGAAGTATTAGTCTCGTCATCATAACCAAAACGTACAACATGATCTCCAAGAGACCATTCACCATCGATACGGAACGCTTCACGAGTATCGTCACCAACTGAAACTGTAGAATTTACAGCACAACCAAGTGGACGCCAATCATTCTTGTCGCCGCGACGATCCCATATACGAGGACAGGTTGCATCGAATTCACTGCGATCTGTTAAATCTGCTTCATTTTTACCCCAAAGTGCAGAAATAGTAAAATCATCTGTAATATAACCAGTATATTTAACAGAGATGTTTTTACCACCGCGATCTGAGAATGAAGGTGGATCTAATTCACCGTGTTTTTTCGTTGCATAATCATAAGTAGCTTCAGTACGCTCAATTTCGCGCTTATCTGAGAATGCAGTCAGTTCTAACAAGTGATTGTCAGTTAGATGCCAATCAATTTTAGTACCCCAGAATGCATCTTTTGTATTGCTATCGAAGTAACGAGTGGCTGGGCCATTTGTTGAAGTTCTTTCAATGTTACGTGGATTATATAAAACGTAATAGAATAAAGTATCTTCGATTAAAGCGCCCGAAACGTAAAGATTCAAATCAACGTTGTCATAAGTGCCTGTGTCGCCGTAATAATCTACAGTTCCGTCAGTACGCAGTTCAGTATCACGTTCTTGTAGAAGTGAATCTGGGCGGTAGTTTACGTTAAAACCATATTCAAATTCATTTGAACCACTTTTAGTTACAGCATTAATTACACCACCAGTTGAACGACCGAATTCAGCTGAGTAACCACCAGTTTTTACTTGGAATTCTTTATAGAATTCAAATGGGATAGTTGAACCACCTAAACCGTTACGGAAGTTTGAAACGTTTAATCCGTTAACGAAGTAAGCATTCTCTGCTACAGATGAACCACCGAATGAAGCCAAGTTACCAAAAGCTGAATCACCTTTGGTAGTACCTGGTGCTAGAAGCGCAACAGAAGTGATATCACGAGCGATAGGTAAACGAGATAGCTCAACTGCACCAATGTTTAGCGCTGTTTCAGAAGAAGTTGTATCAATGGTAGCCATTGCTGAACCAGTGATTTCAATAGTTTCAACATTTGAACCTACTGTTGCAATTGGTGTATTAAACTGAGTTTTTCCACCTAATTTGATACGAATATTTGGTTGAACTACATTGTTATAGCCATCTTTAGTGATTGTAACTATGTATGTACCAACAGGTAATGCAGAAAAACGGTAGCTACCGTCTGCTTTTACAGTCGTTGTACGAGTAAATCCTGTTCTTGGATCCTTAGCTGTTACTGTAGCGCCAGCAACAGGCATTTGTGCAGTATCAACGATATTACCTGATAAAACACCATCGTTATTTCCAGCAAACGCTGTAGATGAAATACTCAACGCAGCCGTAACAGCTACAGCTGCAATTGTGCGTTTAAAGCTAGTCATATTATTCATTAGCTATCTCTCTCTTTAATTTATTTATTATTGTTTCTAATTGAATCTCTTAATTGGATACAATTTAGTGAACGCCGTATAAAATAACACTTTTTTATAGTTTGTAAATAGCTTGTAACACAAGATGATGGATTATCTTTCTCATAAATAATAAGTTTTAAAGGAATTTATTGTTATTTATGACGTTTATTAGTATCTAAAGATAGGTGTTGACTTTGGGTTTGATGTGTTTTTGTTGTTGTTTTTTATGGTTTTTTATTAATTTTGTTCTGAATTGCTTACAGGTGTGTGTGTTTAATATTCAGTCCAGTACAAGGGGAACTTTATATTTAGGCTGATAAAAATCTGCCTAAAAATTATCGAATGTTAAAATTGGGTACTTCTAACTAGATCGTTCAATTAAGGATTACATTTTTGATTTTTTCAATTGTAGCTGCACACAGCTGGGATTGATTGAACCCACTTTTCACTCTAGGTTTAAAGTCATGATCCCCATCTTCTAGCCACAAGAAATCTACTTCTTTGTTTAATTCATAAGTTGCAACATCTTCGCGTGAGCCGAGTTTGTCTCTGGTTCCTTGGGCTATCAATAGAGGCGCTTTAATCTCTTTTAGATGATCTATTCTTAACTTTTCAGGTTTTCCCTGTGGATGAAAAGGGTAGCCTAGGCAAATAACGCCTTTTATTTTTTCATTGAGTTCATCATCATCTTGAGCGGCCACCATAGAGGCGATTCTGCCTCCCATCGATTTTCCGCCAATGTACACAGGTTGTTCGGCATCTCTGACCAGTTCACTAAAAAACTCAACAAGCTGTGGTGCTCTGTTTGGTGGTCGCCTGATACCATCAATTAAACGTTGCTGCATATATGGAAAGTTAAAGCGAGCTACTCTAATGCCTTGTTGAGCTAACCCCTGAGCGATTGCGTTCATGAAGTCGGAACTAGCGTCTGCGCCTGCACCGTGTGCGAATAAAAACAAAGGACCATCTGAAGGGCCATCAATAATGTATTCCATAAGTATTCCAATTGGGTGTAATGAGAGGCTATTTAACACATAAAGTGATTATATGGTTAGTAAAGCAAATAAAGTGCTAATTGTTATGATAATCAAAATAGATTGTCGTAATCGTTTAATAAGGCGTGTTAAGTGTTTTAAATCGTTAACTTGAGGGTGGTGTGAGGAACCTAGAGTAGGTCGTCTTATTTTTATTCCATCATACTTAACGGCGCCGCCAAGTTCACGGTTCATGGCATTGGCTGTGGTAGCAAGTAATGACCCAAAACCAAACTTATGCCAAGCATTTCGTTTAATGGATAAATGTTTAAACCCAAAATTTATTGCAATTAACACAGATAATAGACAATGAAATGGGAGGGCTATCGTGCCTGAGATAACTGTTACAAATCGACCAAAGAAACGAAACTGTTGTTTTTTAGGGCTCCAATGTTGAGCTAGGCCATGAGTAAGTGCATAAAGCGTCAATAAATAGGGCCCAGCAATAAGGTAGATAAAGATAGGCGTAAAATATGACAGTGAAAAATGCGAAATGGTGCCTTCAATGCTTGCTTTAACGACTCCCATTGTGGATAACGACTGGGTGTCACGAACACAAATATTATTGAGCTGTTCTCTGGCTAGGTTTTTTTTGCCGTTATTAAGGCTACGGTAAATGTTTTTGCAATGCTTGAGCAATACAGTGCTATTGAGTGCAAACAATAAAAAAATAGTTTCAAAGAACCAAGGGTATAAAGCAAAGGATAAAATAGCGTAAACAATGACCAGTGCAATGCTGAGTAAAATTACGCTGCTTAATATTCCGGACAGATGTTGCTGCTTAGGAGAATTTTTTGCTGTCTTTTTGGCCATTTTAAGCGCTAAAAAACGCCACAAACTGCCTGGGTGATAAGAAGCACTAATCGATATTTTAGATTCAATCAACAACACAACTAACAAGACTAATAATCTTACACTTAGCTCTGAAAACTCGTTGGTGCCCGTGAATAAATTCGACCACTGCTCCATATCGAAATCCAATTAATCGAGTTTAGTTGAATTACACATTGGCAACATAGCCATTACCATATCAGCTGAATTCTTAGCAGCGGTAACTAAATATTCTTCAAAGCTTAGTTCGCTTTGTTTTCCGGCAATATCAGAAAGTGAACGAATAACAACAAAAGGCACATTAAATAAATGACATGTTTGAGCTATTGCTGCTGCTTCCATTTCACAGGCTTGCATGGTTGGAAAGTTACTGCGCGCATATTCTACTTTCGCAGGATCAGCCATAAAGCTATCACCAGTTGCGATGAGGCCTTCAACAATTTGAATGTCTTGTTGTGAATTTTGTGCTGCATCTTTAGCTATTTGGGCTAATTGAGCGTGTGGTAAATACGCTGCTGGCATCTGTGCACATTGTCCCATTTCGTAACCAAAAACGGTGAGGTCAACATCGTGGTGACGTACTTGAGAGCCAATAACAACATCGCCGACGTTGAGTTTTTCATCAAAACCACCGGCTGAACCCGTATTGATAATACAATTGGGCGCGTACTTTTCGATTAGCAATGTCGCTGAAATAGCTGCAGCAACTTTACCAATGCCTGATTGTGAAACAATGACATCAACGCCATCGATGGTACCCGTATGAAATGCCATGCCAGCATGTGTTTGTGTTGCTAAATTATCAATACGGTCACGTAAAACGGCTACTTCTGGCTCCATAGCGCCAATAATACCTATTTTCATCAGGTTACTCTTTTATATCAATGTGGGAAGTGGCTTGATCTTAACTGAATTAATGAAGGTAGAAAACAAAAAAGGCGCCTTGAGCGCCTTATCTTTGTTGCTAAGTAAATTAAAAGTCTCTCGGCCACCTATTTAAGCGCTAAATATCCAAGTATTGTAATATACCCTCTGCCGCATCACGCCCTTCGGCTATTGCTGTGACCACTAAGTCTGAGCCACGAACCATATCTCCGCCGGCAAATACTTTTTTATTCGTGGTTTGAAATGGCACATTAGAGCTGTTGGCAATAACGCGATCCCATTGATCAACTTCAATGTTATGTTCTTTAAACCAAGGTTGTGGATTAGGTTTGAAGCCGAAAGCCATAATGACAATATCAACGTCTAAAACATATTGCGAACCATCCACCTGTTCTGCACGCTGGCGACCATTTTGATCTGGCTTGCCCATGGCTGTTTCGATAAGTTCAATGCCAACAACTTTGCCGTCATTAGCAACAATATCCAATGGCTGTCTGTTATAAATAAACTCAACGCCTTCTTCTTTAGCATTTTGCACTTCACGTTTCGAACCAGGCATATTTGCTTCATCACGGCGATAAATACAGCGCACGCTACTTGCGCCTTGACGTATAGCCGTTCTTACACAATCCATGGCCGTATCGCCGCCGCCTAAAACTGCAACGCTTTTGCCGGCTAAATTGCTGTAAGGATTTTCATCATCTTGATAACCCATCAAGTTATTTGTATTACCAATTAAATAGGGCAGGGCATCGAGCACGCCATCTGCTGATTCGTTGGTAAATCCGCCGCGAATATAGGTATAGGTTCCCATTCCAAGAAATACAGCGTCGTAGTCTCGTTGTAATTGTTCGAAATTTACATCTATGCCAACGGTGGTATTGAGTTTGAACTCAACGCCCAGCGACTCGAAATACTCGCGGCGGTCGCTCATTACTGATTTTTCTAACTTGAATGAGGGAATCCCGAAAGTTAGTAAACCGCCAATTTCAGGGTTTTTATCGAACACGACAGGCGTTACACCGTTACGCACTAAAATATCAGCACAGCCTAATCCAGCAGGCCCAGCACCAATGATGGCTACTTTTTTTCCTGAACTAACGACAGCACTTAAATCGGGTCGCCAGCCTTGGGCCAGTGCTGTATCGGTAATATATTTTTCGATATTACCAATGGTAACAGCACCAAAATCATCATTAATGGTGCAGGAACCTTCACACAGACGATCTTGAGGACATACACGGCCACATACTTCTGGCAGGGTATTGGTTTGATGGCATAAGTCAGCAGCTTCCATAATACGACCTTGCTTGGCCAACTCTAACCAATCTGGAATATAATTGTGCAGCGGACATTTCCATTGGCAATACGGATTACCACAGTCTAAGCAACGATCCGCTTGCTCTTCTATTTGCGGTTGCTCAAATAAATTATAAATTTCTATGAACTGCTCTTTACGTTGCTCGATGGGCTTTTTCGTCGGGTCATTTCTACCCACGTCCATATACTGAAAGTCGTTAGGGACCACGTTCGAAATAATTTTCTTATAGTTAGACATGGCTATTATCCTGCGTTTACGGCGAGTTTTAATACATTTGTTGCACTAGGCAGCATCGTTTTTATATTAGCAGCCGTGGGTTTGACTAATAAGAACTTAGGCAACCATGACTCAAAATCATCCAGAATGGTTTTTGCACGTGCGCTTTTTGTTGCTTGATAATGCGCCTGAATAAGTGATTTAAGATGCTGCTGATATGCAGGGAGTTCTATAGGTAATGCATGGGCACATTCGTGATTCATTCGTTTTTCTATGTTTTTCTCTTCATCTAACAAATACGCGAAACCACCCGTCATACCTGCTGCAAAGTTAACGCCTGTGGAGCCAAGAGATACCACTACACCGCCCGTCATATATTCACAGCCGTTATCACCCATACCTTCAACAACCGTAATGGCACCTGAATTTCGTACGCCAAAGCGCTCACCTGCTTGCCCAGCTGCAAACAACTTGCCGCCCGTAGCACCATATAAACATGTATTGCCAATAATGCTGGCATCCTGAGTTTCATAAGCAATGCCAACATGGGGTTTTATGATGAGAGTACCTCCAGTCATCCCTTTACCCACATAATCATTGGCATCACCAATGACCGTCATATTCAAGCCGCCAGCATTCCAAACACCAAAACTTTGTCCGGCGGTGCCTGTAAAGTTCACCTGAATAGGGGCGTCATTCATACCTTGATTACCGTGGTTTTTCGCAATAACTCCGCTTATTGTTGCGCCTACAGAGCGATCCGTATTACGAATATTAAGGTTGAAGGTGCCACCTTGTTTTTGCTTAATCACCTGTTCTGTTAATTGGTGCAACTGTTTATTCATTTCACCGCCATCATAAGCGGGGTTTTTATCGGTCCATGAAATGCCGCAACCTGCTTTGGGAATAGGGCGATATAAAATATCTGATAAATCGAGTTTTGACTGACGCGCCGTTTGTCCTTTAATAACGTGCAGTAAATCAGTGCGGCCAATTAAGTCCGTGAGTTTATTAATACCTAGTCCTGCTAAAATCTCACGAATATCTTGTGCTAAACATTCGAAGTAATTAGCGACCATTTCAGGTAAACCCCTAAAATGTTTGTCACGCAGCGCTTTGTTTTGTGTAGCAACACCTGTCGCGCAGTTATTTAGATGACATATGCGAAGGTATTTACAGCCTAGCGCGACCATGGGAGCCGTACCAAAGCCAAAACTTTCAGCGCCTAAAATAGCGCCTTTAATAACATCAAGACCTGTCTTTAAACCACCATCAACTTGCAAGCGCACTTTATGTCGCAGTCCATTTTCAACCAAGGCTTGTTGCACCTCAGCGAGACCTAGTTCCCACGGGCTACCGGCATATTTCACCGATGTTAATGGGCTAGCGCCTGTGCCGCCGTCATAACCTGACACTGTAATGAGGTCGGCATAGGCTTTTGCAACGCCTGTGGCAATGGTGCCAATGCCGGGTTCTGACACTAGTTTTACTGAAATAAGCGCGGTTGAATTAATTTGTTTAAGATCAAAAATTAGCTGCGCTAAATCTTCAATGGAGTAAATGTCATGATGTGGTGGCGGTGAAATTAACGTAACGCCAGGGGTAGAATACCGTAGCCCTGCTATTTCAGCTGATACTTTGTCACCTGGCAGCTGACCACCTTCACCAGGTTTTGCGCCCTGCGCAATCTTGATTTGAATCACCTGTGCGTTCATTAAATAATGAGCGGTGACGCCAAATCGCCCTGACGCCACTTGTTTGATTTTTGAATTACGTTCACTATTAAAGCGAGCGGGATCTTCACCACCTTCACCAGAATTTGATTGCCCGCCCAACCTATTCATAGCAACGGCTAAAGCTTCGTGTGCCTCAGGGCTGAGTGCGCCAATAGACATTGCCGCACTATCGAACCGAGGAAAAAGATCGTGAGCAGGTTCAACATCGCTTACTTCAATGGGAGTTTGTGTCGTATCAAGTGAAAATAAGTCACGAATTGTAGCGACAGCGCGTTCATTCACCGCCTTTGAAAAAGCTTTGTAGTCACTGTAATCACCAGATTTTACAGATTTTTGCAATAGCTGAACAACATCAGGATTATAGCAATGGTATTCACCGCGAAAATCAAATTTTAATAAACCACCATGCTCAACCTGTTCTCGTTTGCGATATGCTTTATCACGTAAAATCGCTTGGTCTAACTCAAAGTCGCTAAAGTCCGCGCCTTTAATGCGGTTTGTTACGCCATTAAAACACAAGTCAGCGACTTCGTCGGCAAAACCAATGGCTTCAAACAACTGTGAACAACGATAACTAGCGATAGTAGATATGCCCATCTTGGACATAATTTTCATTAAACCCTTATTGATGCCTTTACGATAGTTAATAACCGCCTCTTTAGGCGAAAGGGTTATCTTGCCTTGCTCTATTTGTTCTAAAATTGTTTCATAAGCTAAATACGGATAAACAGCCGTTACGCCAAAACCAAATAACACAGCAAACTGATGCGGATCCCTAACGGCAGCCGTTTCAATGACAATGTTAGTATCACAACGCAGGTTGTGATCAACTAACCGTTTTTGCACGGCCCCAGCTGCCATAGCCGCTGGGATCGGCAATGAATTTTTTGAAATATCACGATCAGATAATAAAATAACAACCGCGCCAGCTTTTGACGCTTGCTGAGCCTTGTCACAGAGCGTTAAAATAGCCTGATGCAAAGTCTGTGTTGTGCCGTAGTTTAACGATAACTCAACGATACGATAATGTTCTTCGTCTAAGCTGCGCAGTTGCTCTAAATCGCTATAAACCAAAACAGGTGAATCAAACATAATACGATCAGCATGACCTAAGGTTTCTTTAAATAGGTTCTGCTCTCGGCCTATACAGGTAGATAACGACATGGTGTGAGCTTCACGCAGGGGATCTATCGGCGGGTTAGTAACCTGTGCAAATTCCTGACGGAAATAATCAAAAACACTGCGCTGTTTTTGGGAAAGAACCGCCATTGGAGCATCATCCCCCATTGATGCTGTAATCTCCTGACCACAACCTGCCATGATGTTGATAACGTCATGAATTTCTTCTTTCGAGTAATTAAATTGTTTTTGAAAGATCGCCAAATGATTATCATCAAGGCTCCGATGTCCTGAATTACTCTCTTTTCTTGCATCAAAAGGCACTAAACGGCGCGAGTTATTCTTGAGCCATTTACGGTATGGATGACGGTTCTTAAGTTCATCATCGATATCAAAAGTTGAACTGAGTTTTCCGGCGTATGTATCCAATACCAAGAGCTCTCCGGGTCCAACGCGACCTTTTTCAAGCACCTCATCAGGTTGGTAATCCCATATGCCAACTTCTGACGCAAGCGTCAATATGCGATCGGTTGTGACAACGTAGCGTGCTGGACGTAAACCATTACGATCAACGGCGCAGGCCGCATGGCGGCCATTAGTCATAACAACGCCAGCAGGTCCATCCCAAGGCTCCATATGCATGGAGTTAAAGTCATAAAAGGCGCGTAAATCATCATCCATAATTGGATTTGATTGCCAAGCTGGTGGTATAAGCATGCGCATAGAACGGTATAAATCCATGCCGCCCATTAACAGCAGTTCTAGCATGTTATCTAAAGATGATGAATCAGAGCCACTATCACTTACAAAGGGAGCTGCGTCTTGAAGATCTGGTAACAGAGGACTCTGGAATTTGTATGAACGTGCTTTTGCCCACTGCCTATTCCCCTTGATAGTATTAATCTCACCATTATGAGCTAAGAATCTAAAGGGCTGAGCCAATGGCCACTTAGGGGACGTATTTGTCGAAAAACGTTGATGAAATAAACATATAGAGCTTTTAGTTCTTAAATCAGCAAGATCCAAATAAAAATTAGGTAAGTCTATTGGTTTTACTAATCCTTTATAAATAGTAACCATAGAGGAGAGACTTGCGACATAGAATTGATCATCATGTGCTAAACGTTTTTCTGCTCGGCGACGTGCCATATAAAGGCGACGTTCAATATCTCTACTCACCCATCCAGCGGGCGCATTAACAAAGACTTGTTCGATGATTGGTAATTCATCAAGGGCAATAGGGCCAAGTATTTGTTTATTAATTGGCACTTCACGCCAACCAACAACAGCCATTGTTTCTTTCTCAAGTTCCTCTTGCAGTATGTCACGGCTTTGTTGAGCTAAAACAGGATCTGTATTGAGAAAACACATGCCTACGGAATATTTTTTACTTAACGACCAGTTTTTTTCTTTGGCAATCGCTTGGAAAAGTGCTTCTGGTGCTTTCATTAATAAGCCGCAACCATCGCCTGTAATACCGTCAGACGCAATACCTCCACGATGTTGCATACGATCAAGCGCATGAATAGCTGTACGTATTATCTTGTGACTAGATTGACCATCCATTTGTGCGATGAGGCCAAATCCACAATTGTCTTTTTCAAACGCTGGATTGGTGAGTGCCATAATTATAATCTCTAAAAAACAGTTTTATGCAAAAGTTATTCACTGGTAGGTGTTTTTTTAGTTACTTTTGAATTTAATAAGTTTACATTTGAAGTTTAAATTATCGTGAAATATTACGAATGTCAATTAGGCGCAAGTCTAAACCGTATAATAATAAACCTGTTTGCGTAACTTGTTGTTTCTTAAGTGTGATTTTGTGTTTGTTGTTGGTATTTATTATCATTTAAGTCAGTGTTTACGCCGGCGTAAGGCATGAGCTTAAAGTTTTATATGTTGTAATTTTATTACAAAATTAAGTTTACGTTGGCGTAATGTTATAGATTTGTAGCGTATCACTGGTGTGTTTACGTTATTTATTAAAACTATCGTTTAAATAAATAAACGCCTAAATGTGCATAAAAATTCTTATGAATTTAATTGTTTTATTAATCTTGATTAATATTTACTGGAATGTGTACTTGTTAAGATAAAGGGAATAGGTATGAATAGCACGCGATTCGCGTTTTAAACAAAACGTCTCGTGCCGTTTAGAATATATGGGTCAGTGATTAATGTAAGAGTCTACATATGCACGTTCATCCACTAATGAACTGTGGGAGAGAGATCTACTATCGATTTAGGGCTTAGCTTTAAAGTAAAAAAGCCAACAGTCTTTGCAAACTATTGGCTTTTAAAATGTTGAGCATGTTTATTGGTGGGTGTTATTCAGTTTCGTGTTCAGAACAAAAACGGTAACCTTCACCATGAATAGTCGCGATAATTTCACTGCTGCCCGCATGAGACTCAAAGTGTTTACGAATGCGGCGAATAGTAACATCAACAGTACGATCATGAGGCTTAAGTTCGCGACCCGTCATCTTCATCAATAAATCACTACGCGTTAAAATCTTGCCAGGATTTTCTAGGAACTCGATCATCGCTCTAAACTCACTACGCGGTAACTTGAACTGCTCTTGCGTAGGGCTAATAAGAGAACGTGAATTTACTTCTAAAACCCAATCACTAAACTTGTAACGTTCTATTGTGTTAGTTGGTTTCTCTTCACTATTCGCGCCTTTAATACGGCTTAATAAATTGCGTGCACGAATAGTTAACTCACGAGGGTTAAAAGGCTTAGTGATGTAATCATCTGCGCCAATTTCTAAACCTAAGATCTTGTCAACTTCATTGTCACGACCGGTAAGAAACATTAATGCAATATCATCTTTTTCACGAACTTCACGAGCGAGTAATAGTCCGTTTTTACCAGGTAAATTAATATCCATGATAATTAAAGAAATAGGCGCTTGAGTGAGTGAACGATTCATTTCGTCGCCATTGTTGGCTTCGTGGACGTGATATCCTTCTGCTTCGAAAATAGAACGCAATGTATTTCGCGTTACTAGTTCGTCTTCAACAATTAGAATGTGCGGGCTTTGCATAGCTATTACCTAAAATCGATTCACTAAAATATAAGTTTAAGACATAATTTATACTAATGTAAAAACCATGATAATAAAATGTTGTTATGGTGTTATTTATGATTAATTAACAATAACACTTAATTTGGTATCACCTTTACAGAGTACTGATTACACATTTAGTTCGGTTATCTTAATATTATTTAATTAAAATAACGCTGAGCGTAATTTGAGCAACAATGATTCAGAGTGATGGTGGCATGTGATGGTCAGCGAAGTAATATCACTATCAATCACTTATTTGATGCAGATGCCTTTCATTTGTGGCGTGATTGTAAACCGTTTAGCGATATTTAACAATAATTGCTAGTGACAAATGGGTATTAATGTTAACTAGGGGACTTAGAAGGTGTTAACTGCTCAGATAATGACACTTATTATCAGAGCAGTTAAGGTAACGCTAAGTTTTTGCCGATAAGATTTTAAACTTATTATCTTTATCAATCAGTTCATGTTTGGCGAAATGTTGCTCTATGATGGGTTCGTAACGGAGGAAGTTGTTAGCTACGATTCGTAATTGGCCACCATCCATCAAATGCTTAGGGGCATTGGCGATGAACTGTTCTGGCACACGATAATCAGTTTTTATTCCAGTATGAAAGGGTGGGTTTGATACAATTGTAGCAAATTTACCATGTAAATCGCTTAACCCATCAGAGGGGTAAACTTTAGCTTCAATGTTATTGGCCGCTAACGTCAGTTTGGCTGATTCAAGTGCCAATGCATCAATATCAATTAACTCTAATGGTATATCAGGACGTTTTAATCCGATAAAGGTGCCTATAACGCCACAACCACAGCCAAAATCTAGCGTACGTTTCATTTTTAAGTGGCCTAAGTTACCTAATAATAACTGAGTGCCTAAATCGAGCTCACCATGACTAAATACGCCGGGCAAAGAGATTACCTTAACGGTGAGATCTTCTGCTTTTACATCGTAACTTTTTAACCATTTATCTTTGTCGAAGGCTTGCACTGAGTTGACATAGTTAGCGCGATATAAAGCACAATGACGTGCAGAATCTATTTTGATAGGCGCATCAAGGAAATCCGTGACTTGTTTTTTTGCAGACTTAACGCCACTTTTATTATCACCTACTAAATATATTTCAGCATCGGCTTCAAGGTGAGGTAATAAATTAGCAAAAAAGTATTGTGCACGTTCCTTCGATTTTGGCCAATATAAAACTAACTGTTGCCACTTCTCATGATTAGCGTTATCAAAATATGGTGCAAACTGGACTTCTAGATTTGCATGGCTCACTTGTGATGTAACAACTTTATGATTATGAAAATCTAAACCATAAGCCATCACTTTTTCTGCGCCAGCTTCGCATAATTGTTGCGTAAAAAGATCGTCGCTAAACCCTGCGACCAATACTCGTTTGCCTTCAAATAGCTCGAGATTACGTACTAACACTTGGCTAGGATTTGAGAGAGTGGACATGAATAACCTGAATGTAATAAATTTAGGGGCAGTATAAACGAAACAGCCGCGCTTATAAAAGCGCGGCTGTTAGATAAAGGCGAAAAGAATTATTTGCCTAATAACTTAAAAATGTTTTTCGCAATGTCAGTATTATCAATTTGCCCTCTAAAGGCATCTTTATGTGAACCAAAAGCAAATACAGGCACATCTACACCAGTATGACCGCTGGTTGTCCAACCTGTATTTGTTCTAATGTCGATAACCTTTTTGATGGCTTTAGTTAGAGGTCGCCCTCCTTCTTTATGCGCTGCTGTTAATGTAGTTATCTCGTCTGATGTTAGGTCAAAGCCAAGCTGTTTATTGATCGCTTTCACGTCGATGTCTTGAGTTATTTGAACTTTAGCAATAGCTTCTGGCGATGATTTTAAGTTTTTAATAAACTCTGGTTTCCAAACGTAATCACCGTTAGCACCAATGGTAAAGCCACCTGTTGAATGGTCAGCTGTAATAACGACTAACGTATCAGGGTTATTTTTAACATATGTTTTTAACCACTCGATAGTAACAGCCAAATCGTCAAGTTCAGTCATCGCAGCAGCGATATCATTAGCGTGGCCACCCCAATCTACTTGAGATCCTTCAACTAACATGAAGAAACCTTCTTTATTGTTATCTAAACGATCAATAGCAGCCATAGTCATTGCTTTTAAGCGATGAGGCTCAGAATCATCGAGTGCCCAAGGTAAGCCTTTATCAGCAAATAGGCCCAGTACTTTATCGCTTTTTAATGTCGCTAGTTGGCTGTAGCTGTCTATATATTGATAACCATCTTTTTGAAAAGCCTTAACCAAATCACGATCATCACGTTTAAAATATTTAGTGCCGCCACCAAGCATGACATCAACAGTGTGTTCACCGTTGATTTTGTTGTCGAAATATTGGTCTGCAATGATGTTATACATTTTTCGCTTTTGCGCGTGTGCCGCATAACTTGCCGGTGTTGCATGATTAATTTGTGACGTAACAACAAGCCCTGTTGATTTGCCTATACTTTTAGCAAACTCTAAAACACTCTGCTGTGGTTTTTCATTCACATCAACGCCAATGGCGCCGTTGTAAGATTTAAATCCTGTGGCTAATGCGGTGCCTGAAGCTGCACTATCGGTGATGAAACCACTAACACGCGCAGGGTAAGTGCTCGACCTACCCACTAATATGTCATCAAATACAGTGGCTTCAATTGCAGGTGTGTTTGGGTTGTCTTTGAAATAACGGTAGGCAGCGGTATAAGCGGGGCCCATGCCATCACCAACAACCATAATAATATTTTTCGGGGATTTGGGCTCATTGTGAGCCGCTGCTGCAAAACTAACCGCGGCAGTCATTAAAAAGGTGGAAATAATTCTTTTCATTATTAATTATCTTTTCTTATGGCCGACAACACACCATCGGCAAGTTAGCAATCGATTTAACGTTTTAGTGTAACCAGACGGCTTTTATTGTGAAGCATCAATTTGCTATTTTGTGAGCTACGTTAGTTTATTTCTTCCAAAACTTTTCGTAATTGCTCATGAGTTAATTGATGTTTACTCAATAGCTTACGGATTATGATGCGCTGCGTGGCTACAGTGTTTTTATCAAGCAATGACAATATAGCGGGTTTATCCGTTTTGCAAATACAAATAAGGGATGATTTATTCTCTTTTTTGATGCTGGTGTAAATTAAATTATCACAGGCATAAATTCTTTTGGGCGCGGTAATGCACTGCTTGTTCATTGGTGCAGCAAACACAAATTGATGACTTAATAGAAAGCAAATAATGCAAGTCAATGTTCTCATGACGAAGCCTTAAAAAAGTAGGTAAGGATTGAGTGAAACGATAACAAATTCTTGATAAGAATACACTAAACGCGATAGGGCGTACGATTATACTTAATTGCTAGAAAACCAGCGAGTACGACAATGCCAGCCCCTAAGAACCATACAACACTTGGATACTCATTCCACCATAGAGCACCTAACATGGCTGCAAATAAAATAGAGCTATAGCTGAACATGCCAATGGTGCTGGCTCCCGCTTTCCTAAAGGCACTGGTCATCATCAGTTGGCCAATAGAAGACGTTATTCCCAACAACACAAGTAGCAAAAAAGTGATGGGTGATATTGATTGCCAGCTAAAAGGCAGCATAACTCCACACACCACAATGCTGATCAGCGAAAAGTAAGCAACAATGGCTTTACTCGGTTCGCTGCCAACCATCTTACTAATTGTCGTCTTGCTAATAGCTATTAATACAGCGCCAAATAAAATTAAAGCGGCTAATCCCCAATGAAGAGGCGGCGCATCGATTTGAGTTTTAGTCGTTAAACAGATAGTTGCTCCAATAAAGCCAAGAATAATACAGCTAATAGTTAATCGAGATTGAACTTGCCCCAGCCAAAAGTAGGCAATTAATGGAATAAAGAAAGGGGCCAACATTAATGTCATAGCACCATTCACTAAACTTGTATGACTTAGAGCGTAGGTATAAATGAACATCGCGATGATGCCTGTCGTCGCTCTTAAATAATGAAAGCGCAGATTAGGTGTTTTAAATAACACTCGGCGATTGCTTGTTAACCAGGGTATTAAAGGAACTAGGGCAAATAAATTTCTAAAAAATACAATTTGCACTGCAGAAGCATCTTCACTTAAGTGTTTAATCAATGCACCAACAAGAGCAAAGGTTAATTCAGATGCGAGCACTAATATGATGCCAATTAATAACGGCTTGTTATTCATGTGGGTAGAAAGCCTAGGTAATGTAAGAAATCGAGAGGACTCAATAATCGCGCTATTATCTAAGATCCTACACCTCGGAGCTAGCACTTAATGGTGATCCGTTAAGATAAATCAAATTAATCAGCGGTTATACTTACTTTCCTAGATTTTTAGCGCCATAGTCCCTAAAATCATGAGCACATAAAGTGATGGAAAAAACAATGCAACAATATGACATTATTATCGTTGGCGGCGGAATGGTAGGCAGCGCATTGGCTTGTCAGTTAGCTTCAACGCAATTGAACATAGCCATCATTGAAAAAAGCGCGCCTACAAGTTTTGAGCCGAGTCAGGGTGTCGACCTTCGCGTTTCAGCAATAAGTAGTGCATCGCAGCAATTATTAAGCGAGACGCATGCTTGGTCTTCAATCGAAGCAATGAGAAGTTGCCCATATCGTTACCTTGAAACATGGGAAACACCGGATAGCCATTTATTATTCGACAGCCAAGCGATGGGACGTGACTGTTTAGGGCATATTGTTGAGAACCGCATTATTCAGCTGGCCCTGTGGCAACAGTTTTCAAAGTATCCCAATATAGACGTCATTGAAAACCAAGCTATTGAGCGGATACATACTTTAGCAGATGGTTATCAAATATCATTGGGGCAGCAGCAATTAAGTTGTCGATTGCTTATTGGCGCCGATGGCGCTAATTCGATGGTACGTAAGGCTGCTAACATTGGAGTGACCTCATGGGACTATCAGCAACATGCGATGTTAATTAATATTACTACGCAGACGTCTCAGCAAGATATTACATGGCAGCAGTTTTTCCCATCAGGGCCAAGAGCCTTGTTACCGCTTAATGGGAATAACGCGTCGTTGGTTTGGTATGACTCACCTGAACGCATCAAAGAGCTATCTCAATTACCCTATCAGCAACTGCATCAAGAAATTGCTACCCATTTTCCTAATCGATTAGGAGAGTTTACTGTTAATAATGCTGGCTCATTTCCATTAACGCGGCGTCATGCACAGCAATATGCTAAATCTAATGTTTGCATCGTCGGCGACGCTGCTCATACGATTAACCCATTAGCAGGGCAGGGAGTTAATTTAGGCTTTAAAGATGTGCAAAGTTTGTCTCAGGTTATTTGTGAGGCGGTTAACCACAATGAGTGCTGGTGGGATGAATCTGTTTTAAAGCGTTATGAAAATGAGCGTCGTTCGGATAATTTATTGATGCAAACGGCAATGGATGCGTTTTATCACACCTTTAGCAACGATTTTACGCCGGTTAAGCTACTGCGTAACGTAGCACTTAAGTTGGCTCAACAATCTAGTTGGGGCAAAAAACAGGTAATGAAATACGCAATGGGTCTTTAATGAACAATCTGTGGTTGGTTTTGTGTGCGTTATGTCTATTTAATCAACATGCAGTAAAAAAGAGCCAAAAAGTTTAAAAAAACTATTGACGGTTTACTCAAGCATCAGCATAATACGCCGCACTTGATGAGGACAACGAAGTTCCTTTCAGAAGGATGTTTAGTCAACAAGTAATGCGGAAGTGGCGGAATTGGTAGACGCGCTAGATTTAGGTTCTAGTATCTTCGGGTGTGAGAGTTCAAGTCTCTCTTTCCGCACCATTTAGTTGGGATA
>Ga0105359_10000534_pt1 | contig 31590 bp, 30 predicted proteins | sample GOMGulsemesocosm_6_FD_83659 | JGI IMG/M metagenome (GOLD analysis project Ga0105359, IMG submission 83659) | Methane-oxidizing microbial communities from mesocosms in the Gulf of Mexico - GOM8C Gulf of Mexico | ecosystem: Environmental > Aquatic > Marine > Cold seeps | place: Gulf of Mexico...
AAAAGTTGTCGGTAATGCCTTTGTGTCTGAACCGCGAAAAGCTGGTCAGTACGCAGTAATTACGGCGCAAATTCCGGTCGATGATGGTCAGAGTGTGTCTGTGATTTTTTATGCGCCAGATGACGATCCACTTAAGATTAATAGCGATGATACGCTGATTGCATTCAGATTCTTATTGAACAAACGCGATATTACCCACATCGTTGCGCCGGTCGGCGGAAAAGATATATCATTGCGTAAAACAACCACAGCCCTTGCTGATGCGTTGGCAAAAAATAGTGAAAAGTTCACGGCTAATCAAGCGAAGGTAAGCGGTGAAAAAGCAGCACTCGAAACACTGAGTAAAGATACTGAGGCGCTGGTGGCTGATGCTGATGCACTGGCCGGTGATATTGAAGCAAGAAAGCCATTAGTAGCTACAGCCGCCGATGCAGTCTCTAAGCTAGAAACCAAGTTTGAAAAATTGCGCTTAAGTAACGCTGAATTGCAAAAAGAGATTGATGCTGCACAGGCTAAACCCGCAGAAGCCCCCGCCCCTACTTCACCTGAAATCGAAACCAACAAAACTAAACTTGCAGGGCTTGAAAAATCGCAAGCGCAGATGAAAAACGTTAATAAAATTTTCCGCAAGTACAAGCATACTGACTCGCCTAAACTCCGCGCTGAGTTATCAGCACTGGGTATTAAAGATAGCACTATCCAAGTGTTAATTGATAACCCGATGTATAACGGCAATATGGGCTTTGCCAGTTATCAGATGACTAACAATAACGCCACGATCAAAAATACCAAGGCTCGGATTAAAGAGCTGGAACAGCGCGAACGCGACAAAGAAGCCTTTGCCGGTGGTGATGAAGAATACGAAGTGACAACGCCTAGCGGTGTTGATGTTACGGTTACGGTCGATTATGACGAAGAACGAATTAAAGTTGATATCGGCGGCAGACCGGTAGCTGGTAGCCCTGAAGATGAGATTAAAAATAAGCTTAAAAGTAATGGCTTTAACTTCTCGCGTAACAACGGTGTATGGCAACGTAAGATCACCAATGCTACGCGCTGGGCTGTCGGCTCGGTGTTAGGTTTTGGCGGCTGGGATGAAATGAAAGCGAGCGTAGCAGTAGCAGAACCGGCACCAGTAGCAGAACCAGTAGCAGAACCGGAACCAGTAGCAGAACCGGAACCAGTAGCAGAACCGGCACCAGTAGCAGAACCGGCACCAATTAAAACACTTGATTCAGATACTAATAAAATTCATCGAGTGGGCGATACATTTTCATTTGGGGGTACATCATTTCTCGTTGAAAAGATCACTGCGCAAGGCGTAGCTATTTTGGAACTGGCTACAAGAGAAACAGCTTTCGTAACTGAAGATCAACCGATTGCTGCTCAGTTTAAGTTTAAAGGCTTTAATGATGCCTCCGAAGCGCAAAGCGTTGATGCTGTGAATGCTAAATTAAAAGCTGCTCTTGCCGATGTTGATATTACTCCGTTTATTGAAGACGAGGGGGATGAAGAGTACGGGTATATGACCTTTGACGGTCTGGATGCTATAAGTGACAAGCTCCGTGACGCTGGCTTTAGTCTAGAGGACGCACTGAAAAAAGCGCAGTTTATCCGTGATGAACATAACATGGGCAGAGCTTCATTTTTTCAAACATACGGTAATAAATCTGCACCGGTTGCTGAACAAGAAAGTGGGCTGTCGCTGGAGGGTAATGCTATCGACCAAGAGATCGACCGTAAGCTTGGTGTTGGTGATGATCTTGGTGGCGTTAAAGCTTGGTACGGTTTAAAAATGCGGCCTTTACAGGGTGGCGCACAACCACAAGACAACACAGTTGCATTAACCCCTGAAGAAGCAGAACGGATGTTTGAACAAGTTGCCGATCCTCGCTCTGTACGTCATGGCGCTATCGCATACGGCAGGGAATTAAGCGACAAAGAAGTATACGACTATGAGTTAGTCAAACTAGATCGCTTAACAGGTCGAGAGTTTATTGAGCGTCCCGTTGCTGAACCAGCGCCGACTACCACTACTGAACAAGTAGGGGAAGAAGAACGCCAGCAAGAGGTATTCGCCGCCGCAATCCCTGAACCGTCGTCTATTCCTTATGGTGAAAAAGAAAAAGACTTTGGCTATAACACTAAAGGCATTGCTAAGCAGATTAGACTCGATATTGCAGCAGCTAAAAAATCGGGTGCCCTGCCAAAAGCCTTAAAAGTATCGGTAAAAATGGACGGCAGTAATACTCACTCATCAATTAATATGAAAGTAACCGAATTACCAATTAATTTCCGCGTATATACCCGTGAGTATTTAGCTGATGAAGAAGCAGGTAATAATTTTGATGCCCCTAGCCGCTACACTCCGTCAGCGCAGAAGTTACTGGGTTGGTTGAAAGCAAATGCCGGTCAATATAATCATGATAATTCAGACTCAATGACTGATTATTATGATGTTAATTTCTACCAAAGCGAAGGCTTTGATTGGGAGTTTGAACGCGAGGCTAAGAAGCGTGACATTAGCGCTTATGCTTCCGATACTAAAACAGTTTTAGCCGGTGATTTAGAATCGCATTCTTGGGAATCATATTTTGGTGATATAAATAGCGGTGAAGTGAAGTTGATCAACAAGGCTATTGCTGGTGGTATGAAAGTGACTTACAACGTTGATGGTGATACACCTGTGCTGGTTATGGATGGTGGCGAATCAGTGAGTGAATACAACCTTAGTGATGAAGACCAGCGTGAGGATGCAGTATCAAATGCTGAAGATTGGATTAATGGAGAAGACCGTCGTGACATGAAGGCAATTGAGGCGCTATTAAGATCTGAGATAGCGAGTAAGCGTATGCCGACCGGTTGGACTAAAGAGTTTGCCGAACCCGATTTTGAATATGGCACCGGCGCTACTGTATATATCAATACACCGGCTGAATCGCATGATAATGGTATGGCGAGTGGTTATCGTTTTAGTGCTCATAAAAATAAACTCGGCGCTTTACAGCTCTCAGTTATGCACAGTGGCGGTAGTCCCGATGCGGATGTTAATTCGTTTGATGAAGCAATGGAATTAATTAAGACGTGGTATGCAAAAGATTTAAAGGAACTGATGGGCGAATTGCGTTGGGATCAAGATGATATGGATAACTTGAGTGATTCAGCTCGAAATAAACAGTTCAAAAAAGATGTTGTAAAATATGCTTCTGACCTAATTGAATCGGTTGCTGAAGGTGAAGGCTGGGCTGATGATGTTGCTACGTCTGAAACTGATACCCACTTGGCGAACTTGGCAAAAGTCACGGCTAAAGATGTTTCAACCAGTGAAGCAACCAAATTATTAAAAGAGGCTTATTCATACCTTGAAGCAAAAGATCTGATTGATGAGCACGGGGCTGCATTTGACGGCGCAAGTGATGCGTTAACGCAAATGATGGCTGAGAAGTTTAAAGCTGCTGTGACAGCGTAATAAACGACTTAAATGGGCAGTAACTTTGTTGCTGCCTTCTTCTCATCATGGATTAAATATTATGCTATCAAGATTTGAAAAAATGACCTTGCTCAGTAGTGCAAACGATCATTTAAAAGCATTGGAAGGCCTGAAAAATCGAGTGGAACGATTAAGTCTGTTTGCACAACTCGATACAGTATTAGAACAGCTAACCGGTGACGGTAATAATGTTAGTGACGGCAACGATACCGGCAGTAAAACGCGCTTTGGTTTTCCGTCCCTACCAGCTTCAGAAAAACTACATGCCACATTCCCGCCTTGGGTGTCCAACTTTAAACAGCAGCGATACGGGGCTGAACCTGTGTATGTGAATAAACGTTTAGGTTATGCGGTTATCTTACAGTTAAGTACATTGTCACCGGCCAAACGTGTACAAGAAAGTGACTTGCACCTTATCTTTTCACCAGAAAGATATAAGGGTTTCGATGGGGTGTTATGGCCTTTAGTCCAAACCGTGGAAAAAGTTAGAACTGGACAGATTGTTTTGTCGAAAGACAAGGCTTCAATTCGTTCCGCTGCCAACACGGTGTTAGCAAAATTAAATAAAGTGTTCCCTATGCACCTATCTGATTCACAGATATCAATTAATAACGGTGAATATAAAGTTGAATATGCAGGGCTTAAATATCCAATTGATACTAAAAACCTATCTGATGCAGTCGCGTTTGCCTTCGCTAAATACGATGATAGCGAAGTGAACTTGGTTAAGGTAATGCAAAATAGAGCGAAACAAATTTCTTTTAAAGAAGGCTGGGACGTATCGTTGGAAATATCAGATGATCCACTTGTAGCTAAAAAATTTATTGATGGTCGCCAAGTCAGTGTCACGTTCGATAATAAAGTCGGTTCAACCGTATTGCATGGACTGTATAGCGTAGACGTTGATGTAGATGGGGAAGCACTCTATAACGGTGATATTGACGAACCATTCTTGAGTAATGAAATGAATGAGTTTATTGAAAATATGGACACCTTCGTTACAGAACTCATTGCTAAACAAACAATTCATTAGGCTGGACTGAAATTATGTTATCAAGATTAGAAAGAATGACATTGCTAGGCAGTGCTAATGACCATCTCGAAGCGCTGGGCACTGCTAACCGCTTTGAACGTTTGGAGCACTTTGCCGAACTTGATGTAATACTCGAAAAATTGGGCGCTGGTAGTGCTGCCCCTGCCCCTGTTGCTAAGCCTGAAACTGATATTATAGAGTCTGCAAGTGATGGCCGTGTCGCGTTTGTGAATACGCCAACGGGCGACAAAGTGGAAACGTCGTTTAGAGTTATTGAGGTTGATGACTTAATCATATCAAACACGTTAGACGGTCGTGTTAATCCTGAATATCCACAAGACCTACAGCCACGGGACAGAACGCGTAAAACCTCGTTACTTCAGATTGAGAAGATAGCGGGCGATCTGCAACCGGAGCAATTAACTGATTCTGGCCTGACTTCGCAAGGTGCGCCGATCATTGGGTTGGATCGCGTGGTTGAATCTGGTAACGGTCGAACACTTGCCATTGCCAAAGCTTATCAAGCCGGTAATGCTGAAGGCTATAAGCAATATATTGTACAAAATGCCGCGCTGTACGGGCTGAAAAGTACAGCAGTGCTTGGGATGAAAGAACCGGTACTAGTACGGGTTAGAAAAACTGAAATGGATCGCGCTAAGTTTACCCGTGATTCTAACCGCTCAGACTTACAAGCAATGAGCGCCGCCGAAACTGCGTGGGTTGATGCTGAAACCATATCTCGCGATATGATGAAAATGTTTACACCAGCAGACAACGGGAACTTACTGAATAAAGACAATCAGCACTTTGTTGACAAGTTTATGGCCGAGGTCGGTAGTGCCGGTGCCGCTGGCCTGTATACGTCAGATGGTAAACCCACTAAGCAAATGGTCGATAGATTACAGAACGCTATCTTTGCTAAGGCCTATAAATCTGAAAAACTGGTTAAGCTGGTGGCCGAAGAAACCGACCCCGAAATTCGTAACGTATTACACGCGATGAATTTTGCCGCCGCTGATTTTGTGGCGATGCAAGAGTTAGATGGTCGCGCTCATGATAACGTAACGACTAACATTGTTGAACGTATTGAGGATTATAGTAAAACTAACGTGTTAGAGCGTACAGGTCTTGCAGGAGAGGCGCTTGAATCGCTCATTAAGGCCACGGAGTTAGTTAGGGAAGCCAAAGCAACAGGGCAACCTATTGACGCTGTTATAAGCCAGCAGGGTATGTTTAGCGATGGTGATCCGGCCAGTGAAGCATTAGCGGCGTTTATTTCTGCCAATAATCGCAGTGCTAAGCGTTTAGCGTTTGGTTTTAAATCGTTAGCTCAAGGCATTAATAAAGAGCTTGAACATAAAGCCGCTTCAATTGGTGACATGTTCGGCGGTGGTGATTTGACGCTGATCGATGTTATTACCAGTGTTAACCAAGAAATAATTAATGAGTTCGGCAATGATGCGAATACGATTGATATTGACCGGATCAACATTCAAGCCGGTGCTGGTGCCAGTGGTATCGATAACGATCAGGTCGAACCCAGCGACAAACAGAAAGAAGCAGGTAATTATAAAAAGGGGTGGTTGAGAATCGCCGGTCTTGATATTAAGATCGAAAGTGCAAAAGGTTCGATACGTTCTAACAAGGATGATAACGGCGAAAAATGGTCTGTTACTATGCAAAATCATTATGGCGATATTAAAGGTACAACCGGTGCGGATGGTGATGCACTGGACGTATTTATTGGTGATAACCTTGATGCTGAAAAAGTGTTTATCATTGATCAGGTTGACTCGAAAACACGCAAATTCGATGAGCATAAAATCATGATGGGATTTAATTCAGTACAAGCCGCACGTAAAGCATATTTTGCCAATTATAGCGACGGCTGGACTGGGTTTGGCGCGATCAAGGTTTACTCGCTTGATAAATTCAAGCAGTGGATTGAATCGGGTAATACCCGCGTTGCAGTAAAATATAAGAATGGTGCCCTGTCTGAACTTAAAAAGCCGGAATTGATAACGGGTGAACTTAACCCGATGGACTACATCAAGTTAAGTGCTGTTGAGCTAAAGGCTGAAATGCTGAAAGCAAGTGATAACGACGGTGCAACACTCGCAAATATTGCGCGTGTCTATGACGGTTGGCTCATTGCTAACCCACAAACAAAAGCGAATGCGTAACGTTTGTTTAAATCAGGTCTTAACAGTGTTAAGACCTTTTAAATCAATCATTTGGTGAGGAACAAGGTTTTGGACAAAAAAATAATAGATATCATTCACGCAATTAATGCCGCGCCACCATTTAGTAATCCGATAACAGGATTGCATCAACAATCGACGAGTGTAAGTACCGCAATAAATTCGGCTTCAGACAGTTTAGTTCAGTTAATTATGGATTCAATACCAGCACCATTGCCGCCGTTAACTGAGATTGTCATACCTGCGCGTGAACAGGGGTGGATCAATCGTATTAATGCGTTTAAGTCTTATGCTGATAGAGTGCAAAGTGGTGCAGATCAGGTTAATGGACACCTTGACGTTATCGTTACAACATATTCAGAAAACATCGGTTTGCACAGTACCGGCGCGAGCGTGCTTGATGCGACCGGTGTTAATGGTGATTAGGGGGTTACAAAGTTTAATCAAGCTTACGCTTTGGTTAAAGCAGATGCAGAAGTGGATATGACCAGCGCTGTTGCAACTCTTAATGCCGTTAGTGCGGTAATCCCGACTGCATATAATGTGACTAAAATTGAACACCAGTTACAGGCCGTTGAAGCGAAGGTTAATGCTAGCACTGACTATGCAGCGCTGTTTAGCGCCGTTATATCGACCGAGGGCGCTGTTAAAGCAGAATTAGTTAAGGCGGCTAAAGATTATGTTTTAGCAAGTCAGTCGCAAACGTGGTCGGGTTCCTCGCATACAGCATCTATTTTAGACGCTACAGCAAGCGAGCAACTGTTAGCTGCGCTTGCTTAGGCGCTGTATTTTTGGCGGTAAAATGATGGCTGAAATGCCACCTGAAATAAAAAGAAATAATCAGAAATGATATGCTTTTTAACCCTGCGCCAGCTTGCCTTGCTCGCTGTTAATTTGGCAATTTTGGCGTAATGCTTAACAATTAAATTATGTTGCACTTGGCATTCTTCGCGTGTTTTCGTCCTTTGACAGTATCCGTCCATGACCCCGCCGAAGATCATCGTTTCGTATAAACAGGCTTTGGACGTGCCGATTGCTACTGACGACACTGAGGTATCATCAAGATCCGTTTTTCCTACCGTTCTGTTGTCAGTCTTTTGAAACCATATTGACCACTCATTGAACGTACATGGTTTCATTTCCCCGTTTATTTCATGGAAGAAAGGTTCAGGTTTAAATTCTAGGATATTACCCAATGTTGCAGTCCTTTAAAGTGTGACTAAAAATCAAGGTCATTTCATGTGCGGGGCATTTGCTCTGCATCTTTATCCATATGATACAGATTCTTAACTATTACACAATGCTTGATAGGATAATTGATCTGAAGTTATTTTTAGTATATCTTGGCCGTATTAAATATTGACTGAAAAGGTGAAGAATTTGAAAACGAGTAAAAATAGCTATTGCATAGATGTAAATACATTAGAAACGTGGACGAAAGCAAGTGTTGTCGAAAAGATCATTATGCCGTTAGTCGTCACTGACCGTGGCAATGAAAAATACCGCGAGAGATACAGCAAAAACAATAGTAAAAAACTACTTCAATTGCTACTTGAGCGTTGTACCAACGTTCTTTTAGATAGACGTTCCATAATGCTCTATAAGGCGGGCGGTAATCTAACTGTCACTCACAAAGAAGAGCGTATGGGACGAAACCCTAAGACCGGTGAGGATAAGGTTATTACTGCGCGAGATGTAGCCACGTTGAGTAAAAGAAAAAATAGTAACGGGCGGGTTTCTCGCTCTGATATGGCGGAGTGGGTGTATGGACAATTACCTGATGTCCCTTTAAAAATGGTGAAAGAAGCAGTGAAAGCTGTGTATGTCTTATTTTCTGGTGTCGTGGCCGGAACGTATAGAATTGAATTTAGGGATTTTGGTATTTTTCACCCGATCCGACGTGGTGAGAAAGAAGGGCGAAACCCGAAAAGTGGTGAGGATGTTTATGTAAAGGAAACGATTAAAATACATTTTAAACAGGGTCGAAATTTGAGACGGTTACTAAATCCATAACGTTAAGTTAAATTGTTAGGCTTGTAGCGCACGAGTGCGCCATAAGCCTGTCTTGTATTATTTGATTTCTGATAATTCAGGAGCAAATCCCAATACGTCTTTAAGCTCAGCTTCAGTCAGACCAAGCTCCCTTATTTTACCTAGTGCATGTACTTTTTTTTGCAATCTCTCTATTTCTGAATTGAAAAATGAGATCCTTTTATCGAGTGGGTTTGTTTTTGGAATAGGGAATTTCATGTTGGTTCTTAGAGGTGTACCCGTCAGTGCTTTAAATGATTTCTGCCAATTGTGGATTGTACTAGAGTTAAGCCCAGCTTTAATTACTTCCTTTACGCTTACAACGTGATCGCTAATAGCTTTAACCAGTGCCACTTTAAATGCTTTCGGATAGCGCTGTTTCATATTTGATTCTCCGACAGGAGTACCGTGTCTTTTTGCTGTTTCAGCACGCAGTCTGTCAAGATGACGTTTTACATCATCACTACCTTTAATGATAAAGTTGTCATCCTCATAAGTGTTATTAGCATTCTTTATTGCGTTGTTCATTGCGTTGTTCATTTTTCTTACCCTGTCAGTGTGCTATTTAATTCCCGCTTATACTAAACTCGTTGATAGGATAACGCAATATTTATCTGCTAATGATTAATTCTTTCAATGTCTTGTTGCTCGTTTGATGTGAGGGCGTAGGCTTAAGTACGCCCTCGTATGGGAGGTTAAAATGAGTCAGCTAAGATGAGTAGTTCTATCGCGGGATCTTCAATGACTATTTCAATGGGTTCGTGCGTGTCTGTAGCGTAGATATGCTTACTAGCGTACAGGTATCCATTTTCAATATTTTCTTGTTGCGTCAAATAGGCAGCGCAGACCGTAAGCGCATCGTTTGCATAGCTGAATTGTTGATTTAATTCAGTGTTGTAACTATCGCCCATTTCTAATATGTCGCTTTGGCTCGTCGCGAGCAATATACGTTTTAACGGCCACCAAAATCCACCAAAGGAACGGTAGAGGCGCTTATCAGCTTGTAGTGATTGTGTCAGACCTGCGATATATCGGGTGACAAATTCAGCATCACTCAGACTGCCTCTATTCTCTTCTAAAAATACACTTATCGCTTTAACATCCGGTTTTTGTATGTCCATCTGAAATTCCTTGTTTTTTTTAATTCATTGATTTAGAAGGTCTTAACACTGTTAAGACCTTCTCTGTTAACTGTTAAATGTCAAAGACTTGTTTGATTGTATCAACCGCCGTACTCGCTGGAATGAACCACCAGAACCCTTTGAATTCTGGTGACACGTCAGTACCATTAAAGGCTTTCAGTGTCGCTTTATTTGGTGACATGAAACCGCGCAACTTGCCTTTGAAACCGTCTGGGTCACGAATGCCGATCACGTCATAAGGCTTCTCTGATACGACAACTTTCCGTTTGAGCTTGGCATCAATCGACTTTGTATTACGACGTAATTCGAACCTAAACTTATCGTTAAGTGCCACTGCATAACCAATATCGCTAGTATCGGCGCTTAACTCCGGCACTGATTCCGGCACTGATTCCGGCGCTGACTCCGGCGCTGACTCCGGCGCTGACTCCGGCGCTGACTCCGGCGCTGACTCCGGCGCTGACTCCGGCACTGACTCCGGCACCGGCTTCAGCTTCTTATAATCATCGGCCTTGGCCTGATTGTACAGTGTCATGAATAAACCGTTAAAACCTTCTTGTAAAAAGGCAAAATCACCGGCATCACTTGGCTTGTCATAACCCGCGCTGATAAAGTCGGCCACCAGCAATTTAAGACCATTTTCAGCGTCATAAATAGAATTAGCAAATACCGTTTTAATAAATTTAGGGACGCTACTTGCGATGAACAGGTACTCAGACTTAAACATATCATGGTCAAAACTGGCTAAACGCTTCTCTACTACCGCTTTGCTGTCATTCAGTCGTGCCGTGATATATTGCCCGTTAGCATCTTTAATCTGTGCAAACTTATTGGCTAGCTTGTCGATCATATGCTCTTTTTTAACCGCGATGCGATCATTAATCGCCTGATTAAACGCTTGAGTACGGAAAGCATTCGTAGGAATAAGATTTTTAGCCGCCTTTTCTAAGAGGTTGCTATAAACACCGAGATAAGGTGACTCGTTGGCCTCGTCGATTAGCACTTTAAAATAGCTGTCATCAATGCCCACAAGATCAGACTCGACAGACTCAATAAACTGAGCAATATCTTCCGTTGTTTCAGCATTCTCATTGTATGCTGCTATCTCGTCATTAATATTGCCCCCAAACACTAAAATACAGAACTGATTAAAATTGTAATCTGACTGACCAGCATTGTGATTAGCAATATATTGCTTAGCTAAACCAGCGCGTAAAGTCTCTGATTCAGGGTCAGGGAAAATCACACTGTTACGTTTACTTTTAGCACGTTCAACACTGGTATATTCACCATTGATTAATTGTAATACCGGAAACTTCATGCCTAATAGGTTGGCATCCAAGAACCGGAAAAAAGAATCGCTATCAAGTTTCTCGTAAAGTGTCGTCGCACCGTAACCTCTATTTTTATTTAGATGGCTCATGATCTCATCATCTGATGTACTCAAAATGATTTCATCACCGAATGATTCAACGCCAAGGGCGTATGATTGCCAAGTATTCGAGCCGTTTACTAGCTTGATTTGTGCTGTTTTCTCATCATTATCAACCATGAACACCTCACCCATTAAGTTGTCAGCGTCTAGTTCAGGCATGATGATAAAGTATGTTGCGCCTTTTTTGATTGAGCGGCCATTATCAATCAGGTAATTAGTAGGGTTCGTTATCACGTCAATTTCAACGTTCAGTAACGACGCGTCAATATCCGACTGTACTTGAGGCTTGAGCTGTTTAATCTGCTTACGTGCTCTTTCAGTCGATTTAATGCGCTGTCTGAGTTGGCGTAATACTTTTTTAAGACGTGTTTTCTCTTTGTCCGTTCGTTTTAATGCTTTTCGTGAATTATCTAAGTCATCATCGAAGATCCAGTTATTACGCCCCGTTCTATTTTTAAAATCGGATTGGTCAGCTACATAGGATGTAAAATCTGCTTTCCTTTCTTCAAGCAATTTGTCATTGTCTTGCTGTTCTTTGATGAGATTATTTTCATCATTTTCAAGTTCGGTTATATCAAGTGCCGCTAGCTCAGCCGCTTTAACGTATTGCTCTAACGTGTATTTGGCATCTTGTTTTTTAGAGTTTAGTAAACCTTCAGCGATTGCCTGTTGCTGTGCTTCGATCTGTGCGTTGTACTCATCAATGTTTGCGGCCATCAATGCTTTCACGTCGTTGGCATCATCTGCGTCAGCATTATCTGCTTTGTTCGCGGTGCCGTTGATTAATTCATCTTGCCACTTACGTTTTCGGTTAATCGTATTTAGTCGGAACTGATCAAAAGAACCGGTGGACACATAAATATGTGAATTAACGAACTCTTGTGGTGAACCAACCCTCGCCCCACGCCCATTTTCTTGATCCAAAGTGGCCGGTTGCCACGGGAGGGAGAAGTGAAAAATATCAGTTGTTCCAATGTGTAAGTTAATTCCTACTTCAGCTTTTTTATTGCAAATTAGGATTTTAAATGTACCGTAATTATAATTGCGGGCGATATCTTCAAGCCCATTAGCCTCAAGTCCTTCAGTATCAAGCCCTTGTTTTTCCATTTTCTTGATGTAACGCTTACGCGCCGCCGGTGTCATTGCCTTAAAATCATCTGAATTACTGGCAGACTCCTTACCTCCGGCTGTATCACCGTTTATAATCCCCACGACTGAATGGTCGAGCTGTAAATGATGGCAGATCATCCGGTGCATTTTTTTATGTTGGGACTTTTCGGCATGGAAAATAATGCACTTCCCACCATTTTCGTATGACGTTTTCAGGTCGGCCAACAACTTTGCGTACTTCGGTGATACAGGGTGAGAAATATCTTGTTGTGTTAACTTGTGGTCTTTCAGCGCGGCAATTAATTCTGGTTCATACTCATCATTAATTGTTACGACCGTTAGACCGTCATCGTTGATCTTAAATTCAGCGTCCAGTGCGACCTTGTACGTGTAGTCAACTTTATCGCCGTGATCATTGACGGTTTTACCTATGACCTCTTTGGGTGGCATATCATTAAGTTGTTCAATGAGTTTTTTAACTTTAACGGCTTTGTCTTTCGCAAAAATAAACGTCATCCGGCCGTTGTACAATTCGATATCAGAACTGACCTTTTCCATGTCGCGCATGATGCTAAAAATCTGGTCTGCTGGGTACTTGGTAATGATTCCTTCAATCAGTTGTTTTTCAAGTGTCGATTTATTCGGGTCATCAAGTAACGCTTCTGCGCCCCCTTCGGTTGATGATGCGGCAAGTACTTCAGCACGCAGACGCAACAGGTCGTAAGCGTCCTGCTGATCTTCGTTCATGTCCACTTCTGCGAGGATTTCCACGATCTCAGGGATACGGGTATCCGCCGACACGTCTTTAGCACTTTTACGGTTAGTGTATGTGTCAAACAATGAGCGCAGTGCGTCGAGGTTTTTAAACCCTGTCAAACCTTGCATCATTGCCAGTTCGCCGCTGATCTTAGTGATCGGTACTTCCGTTGTGTCCCCGAACATCGAGATAAAATCATCTTGGTTAACAATGCCAAGGTCTAACCACTGATCAGGGGTCAATATGTGCGAGAGCATGTTATAGATATCTAACGGACTGTTGGGAGTGGGTGTGGCTGTAAGCATTACTGCCCCACGGCCATTATTAGTCCGGTTTAGATACTGCATTTTTTGGCGCATATCAGTTGCAGATTGTGCTTCTGTACCGGCGGCTAAATAAGCGAGATTACGCGAACGATTACCTGCGGGTTGAGAATTTCGGTAATTATGCGCCTCATCCATGATCACTTGATCAAAGTGCATATCTTCAAAGTAAGGAAAGTCGTGCTCTTTGGCGCTGCCATCGTCAACCAATTTAGTGACCAGCGATTCTTTCTTTTGCTGCGCTCGGTACGTATCTGCAAACGCCTTAACTTTACCGGTGGCCGCATGGTTGCCGACATGCTCGTCAGCATTGGTTTTGATTGAATCCGGTTTCATTGGGATTTTAGCGAACTGCTCTTTGCTCATAATGACAAGCGAGGCGTTACTGTGCGGTATTTCGTGCATACGGGCAGCAATGGCGGCACTGTTTAGCTCTGTCAGCTTAGGCACCGATCTAGCCTTATTCGTTGCTGGATAACGCTTAGGTTCGCCATCTTTGTCTAGAACAGGCGTTGTTAATATTTCGCCGTCATCATTACGATCAAAATCAAAACCCGCAAGCAGTACATGGTTGAGGTTATCTATGCCGTAAAAATCGGCTGTTTCATTGATCCAGTTTTCAGTTACGGCTTTAGGTACAACAACACAAGTTCGTTTACTGCGTTTCTGTTCGGTGTTGTATGCCACCAGCCCCAGCGCGGTGAATGTTTTACCCGTACCCGTACCGAATGCTAGTATGCCTTTGCCTTCTTCCGATAAGCGGCGGATAGCCGAATTCTGATAAGGAATGTTGATAATGTTGCCCGACACATTTTTAAGGTCGAGCGGTTTATCTGAGTGATCAAACGGAATGTTTGCGTTGAACGTGTCATTATATGTCGCTTCTAACTGGGCAGCGTCAGGGTGGTTTCTTATCCACGTCTGAAAGTTACGCTCTAATGTTCGAATGCGATCGCGGTATTTACTGGTGTTTAAGTTTTTGCTATTGGCCTCGTATTCACCATCTTTGTTTTTAGTTGCACCACCCACAACCGCCTCACCATTCAGATATTTTTCAACCTGACGGATAAATTCATTACCTTTTTTAGATGGTAGTGCGTCACCGTTTTTAGTGTAATAACCGGTGAACAGTCCATCTTTGCCGGTGTAACCTTCGCTTTCAATTAAGTTATCGTCGTCGTCTTTGGTTATCGATGAATAGGCGAGTTCGTCATAGCCGGTATCATGCAAAAACTCGACAATTAACTGCCGTGGTATCCATTTAGCACGGAGGTCGAAAGAGATATTTTCTTTTTTAGTAAATTTACGCTTGCGCTGGATATCGTCCACTTGACGTGTGATATTTTGTTTTTGTTTTTCGCTGGTTTTGTCGTTTGCCAACGCCTGCATTAACTGAGCATTACGTTTCGCAATATTACCGCTGGTGGCGCGGTCAAATTGGTTAAGTTGACCGTCATTATCAATTGCAATGTTTTCGAATTCAGATAAGTGATCAAGTAATTGCTCGTCATTGTTGAGATCAACATGCTTAGGTAATTCGCCGGTGAATGTAATTCGAAAATCGTCTAGTGTGAACGCCTTGCCGTTGAAGACGGTGGATAATACATCGACAGTACCTTGCGCGGTTTTAACATCGAAAATAACATTGTCTGATGTATCCAGCTTGCCATTGATGAGATCTGAGAACTCGCCATTTTCGTTCATTGCGGTTTGGAACGATTGGAAATAGCTCGCGTTGTGATCACCGCGCACCCGTTTTAGTCCTTTGATATTTGTCGATGAACCAAACTTATCAAACGTTGTATTCAGTAGACCTTGGATTTCACGTAACAATGTGTCGGCACTAGCGGGGTCATTTACACGCAATACTTTGTAATCATCGATCATGGAACCGATCAAAACACCTTTTACGATCCGTTCTTGGTGGCCTACCGGATGTTTAGCGGCGAGTGCAAATGCGTTGTTAATAAGCCCTTCAGTCTGAAAACTGAATGTATGCTGAATGTTTTTTAGGTGCTTAAAGTCGATGTTAAGCGCGGCAGATGGCGTGCTGACCATTTGACGAATGTTATTGATTGAATTGGTGCCAAACTTATCAGTATCAAGTAAGCCGTTTGTTTGACTTGTTTTAACGGGTAGCCATTCGCCATCTATATACTCATGCCACCGGCTATTGATTTGTCGTTGGTCGCCTTCAATGTAATTAATTACAATCGCTTCAGCGCTATTAAGTAGATCATAATCAATTCGACTTTCAAACTTCTTAGAGAGATTCTTAGCGGTCGCTTGGTTGTTATCATTGATCACATTGTCACGCTCAATGATTTGTTGCTCATTTAACTGCTGACCGGCCTCCGCTTTTGGTAAGTTAGGGACTTGATACAGATCTCCGCCCCAATTTGCCGCACCTTTGACCACTTCACCATTAATGAATTTTTTACCTTCACGTTCAAACCACTTACCGGCTGTAAACGTAGACCAAAGAACGTTAGATTCTCGTAATATACTTGTGCCGGAATTGGCGATTTTGTCGGCCAGTTCGTCACTGTGTTTACGCATAACTAATACATCGGTCACGACACCGCTAGAACCTTGGTTAGTAAATGCCCCTGCTGCGATTTTGTGTGCGCCCAAGAATTCAGCTTTCAGCGCAATTTCTTCACGGAACCAAGTTAGTGACTTTGTGCTAACAATGTTTTGCGGTACTACTAGCGTGATATATCCACCGGCTTTCACCTTGTCGATAGCACGGGAAACAAAATACGTTTCTTTATCCGTGTAATGTTTACCTGCTTGATCAACATTAATAAATTCACCACGCGAATCGCCGAACGGGACATTACCAACCACCGCGTCAAAAGTACCGTCTGTGCTCGGGTCTGCTGCAAACTTTTCGAATGGATTATTAGACACCTGATCTTCAGGATGTAGAATTTGATTAATTTGTGATGATATCGGGGACAGTTCAACACCGGTCATGATCACGCCATCGGGTTTAGCGCCGTGAAATACGCCCGTACCGGCGGATGGCTCTAAAATGTTACCTTGGTCGCTGCCATACGTTTTGAGCATGTCCCACATACCACTTGCTAACCAAGACGGTGTAAAATACTCATCGTTCGAACCGCCAATATTCCCCTCACCTGTGTAGCCTCTCAGAGCTTCCTTTTGTTCTTCAGTGACTAATAACGGGTCGCTGATATCTTTTAATGTGGCTATGGCCTTGTCATTGGCGAGTCGGCGCGTCTTGTTGATACTTATTCGCTTTTCTTTGAGTACGCCAAACGTGGCCTTATCTGATACGAGAAACTTATCAAACATACGAGTGAGTTCTCGTATATCGAGCGCTCTTTCTGACATTAATAAGAATTTAGATTTGCTCATTATTTTATCGCTCTATTTATATTTGCTGGATTGTTTGCGGATTCTAAATAGAGAGATAAAAAAATGGCTGATGACGTTGCAGAAAAGCCGAATAAAAAAGTGGGTGTTGTCGATCGAATTGTCAGCTTGATCAGTGCGCAATTTCCCGCCCACGAACCTGATGAAAATCTATCTTCAAACGTCGCACTTGAAGATAATCCGATCGGCGGTGGTATTGGCTATTCAGCATTAAACGAGCTTAATGAGCAGGGTATTGATGAACCGCTATCTGCTCGCGACACGCTTAAAGAACGTGCTATGCCAGTTGACCGGTCGCTGAAATATGTCAAGTTTCATGAAATGTCACAAGATCCGTCATTGTCTGAAGGACTCGACATGCACTTGTCGCACGCACTCTCTCAAGATCGCCGTACTGGTCGCTCATTTGAGTTTGTATCGACGGCACCAGAGCACGATAAATTAATAGCGGAAATGAATGCACGTCTAGCACCAAAGTTGAATAAAGGGTTAGTCGAATGGTCAAAAGTGATGTGCATTTTTGGAACTAACTTTGTACGGCCATACTGCACTGCGGGTAAGGGGATCGAGCATTTACAATCAGATTATTGGACAATGCCGAACTTTGTACGTAAATACGAAAAAGCCGGTTTGTTGGCTGGCTATACGTCACAGCATATGCGCAAAGATAAAGGTGCCGCCGTTTACCTTGCTCCACCGTGGACGCTGTTAGAGCTAAAAATACCCTTTTATCAGCCGGATATGAATCAGGCACCGAATTCACACGACGGCACCTTGTACAGTTTATTAGATGACGTGTATCACCGTACTCCGATTGAAAGTCAAGACTACGGAACGTCGCTATTAGAGTATTGCTACGAACCGTTCGTGGATTTCAAAGAAGCATTAGACTCGCTTCGAGCCTCACGCCGTAATGCGTCCCGAATCGATCGTTTTATTACGACTCAATTAGACCAGTTAGATCCAGTGTCGGCAGCAAACTATATCCAATTGATTGCTGCGCAGATGCAAAGTGATGCTGATTACGCAGAACGTAAATGCAAAGACAACAAAACCCGTCCACTCATCAACAATACTGTCATACCTGTCCAAGGGGGGTCGAAGGGCGGCACCAATATCGATAGTCATAGTACCTCGCCAGATATCCAGCATTTAGAGGATATTATGCTGCATCTTCGTCGCATGTGTAGTGCGCTAGGCATCGATTTAAGTTTACTTGGCTGGGCTTCAGATATGGCGGGCGGGATTGGCGATGGCGGTTACTTTCAGACCTCTATACAAGCTGCCCGTCGTGCGACTTGGATTCGTCAGGCGTGCGATACATTTATCAATCAGGCTGCTGAATTAGATTTTTGGTACAAATATCAAAAAGCTATTCCAAGCGGCCAAGAAAAACCGTGGCGTGTACAGTTCCACGCGATATCTTCAGCGATTGAGGAGCAGGAGTCCGTTGGACGAGAGAGCAAGGCGAATTTTGCGACAATCGTTGCAACGCTTATCGACATCATCTCTCAGGGTTCTAGTAATAAATCAGACACATTGAAAAAGGTATTACTCAACGAGGTGTTAGATGTTGATCCCGACGTACTAGAAACCATCTTGGATGAGTTAGCCGCCGCGCCTGCGGAAACGGATGAAGACGGCGGGCTTATGTCTGGTTTTGCTTCGTTCAGTGACGCAGACAAAGCACAAATGATCCTAAGCAAACTTATTGATAATGCGGAGTAAAAACATGAACGTGATAGCAACGGTAAAAGAAACATTTAACATTTTTGATGATGGCCGTCAGTATAATCCAGCGCCTCAAAAATTCTTACTATCAGCACTTAGTGATGTGCTGCACTCAGGCTTAACCAAAGAGCGCATTAAACTAAAAGAGGCCATCGGTTACTTTGGTCATTCACTGCGTCAACTTACGGGTAAAATACGCCCTAACGAGGTTGAGATGATTGAGCAAAACGGCAAGGTGGCGGCGGTTAATATGGTGCCTGCTATCCGTACTAAATCATGCAGTGTCGATAATCAGGGTAATGTGACGCACGAACAAGAATTTTTAGACACTGACGAGGGGCGTGCAGCTTACAGCGTTTACAAAAGCGGTTCTGGTGGTTTTAGCTGGGCGATGTCTGGTTCCAACGCCCATCACACAACGCAGGGCAGTGTAACTAAATCATTCTCAGGATTTGACTTTGTGATGCAACCAAATTTTATCCCTAAACAGCGTCACACAATGCTGTTGTCGAGCATGGCTGATAATACGGATATGTTACTTTCTAGCATGGTTAATGACGGTATTGAAAAAGATCGTGCGGAACAATTGCTTAGTCATTTCCAAACCAGTCAACCGGAATATGACATTAACGACCTGTTGTTATCATCACTCGTTAGCGAAAAGCAGAACCGTGAGCAACTTTTATCCAGTGTCATTGATCAATCCCCATTTCTGATTAACGAACGTCAGAGAGCGGCGCTTATTCGCTGTAGCAATGATAGTGATGTTGATGTGTTAAATACGTTGTTTAGCTCGATGCAAAATACCGATTTAAGTCACTTGCCTGTTCATGCTGACAACTCGACGCAGGTACACGATAAAAAACAGACTGCAAAAATCGATTACCCGAAATTTGGACAGCAGACGGCGGTGTTTCAATGATTGCGTTAATTTTATCAATCATTATCGTCCTACTGTGCGCAGTCTGCATTTATGCAACGCAGGGTAACAACGACACGCGCATTACCATGTGGTTTTTTTACCTCGCAGTAGGCTGTATTATCTGCGGCGCTGTAGGTTATTACCCAGCGGAGGAATATGCAGCTATCAATCGCGTTAAAAATGATCAAATAGAGCAGGGCGCGAGGTTGAATGTAGAGGTTCGACGAGCTGAAAAAATGATCGCAATATTGGGATCTAGTAATGCCTATTTAAACTACCTAAAATCAACTGAAGAAGGCTAAACGATCTGGCCGCAAATGAGCGGTCAGACTCTTTCAACTATCGTTGCTAGAGTGATAGCGCTATTACATATACACAAAATTGGTGTATTCTGTCGGCCGATTAACGGTTTTTCTCAATTCGATTTAAGTCATTTATATCGTTAATATAATATTCAAAATATAATGTATATGTAATATTTATACAGGCAGGAGTGACCATGTGGGTAAATAGTATGGAAAACGATGTTAGATTTCTAATTATTCAGCAGTTGTCAGATTGTGTAATGTCAACAATTAAGTTCGAAGAAAACGACGATGGATTTACGCTATTAGATGAGACATCCGAGGGTGGGCTGTTGTACTGTGCATGTGAGAGTGTAGCCAAGCTGGTGAATGAAAAATTTGATGATGTATTAACGTTCGCAATCAAGATTCAGAGTGAGTTGGCTAATGCTGTTCGGTTAGAGTTGGCGAAAGTAGAGCTAATCGTTGAGGACTAACTCTACGCCTTATTTATTGCTCGATAATTTCTTTTACTGCGGCTAAAATTGCCGCTTTTTTTTCTTCTGTCAAATTTTCAGTTACCAAGTCGAACCCTTTGCTGGTGGCTGAGATAAAACATTTCAGTTCGCCATTTGTCGCGACGCTTTTACGCCTGATTATTTTCTTTTTATTTTTATGCACGCTTTTACCGAGCGACTTAGCATATTTTACAATGTCAGAAACGAATTTCTTATTCAGTTTATTACCTATTTTAAATAGTGTTTCCTTATCGCCAGTTTGCAACACTTCAGCTTGTAATGCTTTGAGCGTCAATGCCTCGATGTATTGTTTTAAATCGGATTCTTCGTTAGCTTGTGCCGCCAATGTCAGTGCGTCAGTCAACTTCTTAATGCTAGGACGACCGAGCGTGTTAATCGACGGTATGTTATCGATGAGGTAATTCGGCATGTTGAATGCCTGACGAGCATAGGTAACTGACGGCTCTGACGTATCCATGAGGGTAGCGACATCTGCTGCTGTCGCACAGATCCCATCGTCTAACAGTTGTTGATAAGTCGCGCCTTTTTCAAATAAGCTAAGTTCTTGTTTAGCGTGCGATATTTTCGATAAATACAATGCGTTTTTCATTGTAAGTATCTTTGGAGTGACTAATATTTTGAATGGTTTGTTCGTTAGGTGGCAAGTCCAGCGACGGCGGGAACCTTCGACCGTAATTATCTTACCACTTTCGTCGAAATACCCCACCGCAGGGTAGGTTTGGCCGTCGGTCTGGATGGACGAATATATATCAAACAAACTGTACTGATTGAGGGTGCTTTGAAATCTAGCATTCCCTTTAAACACTGCTGTTTTAACGAGAATTTCATCGGCCGGAACTTCCACATATTCAAACGGGGCTGTCTGACTATATCCGATTGCTAGTTCAACAAAATGTGCCCCACTTTTTAGCAGCGCTTCATTGCGTTCTTTGGCCTTGATCTGCGCTTCACGGTAGGTTGCATCACTGGTGCCATTGATGTGCGGTGTCGTTGTAACTTTACGCGCAACAACAACATGGCTAGCAGGTTCAGCTATAACATCGGGGCGAGTGAATTTAGCTCTTTTATTTTTTTCAGGAACATTTTTTTTAGTAAACGCTTTTTTAGGAGGCATGTTATTTACTCCACATCGCTAAACTACGCGCTTCAATGTCTTTGAGTAATGGCATTGTCAGATCTTGGGCGCGACGTAATGAGGCTTGAGTACCTTCTGTGTACTGACTTGCTGATTGATCGTAGATAGTACAAAATTCTTTGCTGATATTGAGCACTGCATCGGAATGAACAAAATCGTGTGGTGAACAGTTGTCTAAAAATGTGTCGTAACGCATACGTTCAAGTGTTTCCTTTTGTACATTGCTGTATTGTACGTTCGCGGGTTGAACAATGATGTTCTTATAGCCTTGATGTCCTGTTTCTGAGAGTACAGAGTAAGATTCTGCGAGAATACGGGTGTATTTCTCAAAGCCGTCTAGATCATTCTCAGTTGCTTGTACGGGTGCAACTAGGTTGTTAGCAGCATAGTGCGCGGAATAAGTCATTGCTGAGAAATACGGCGTTGTGTCAATAAAAATCATGTCGTAGTCATCTTTAACTGCGTCGATAATACGAGCTAAATCAGGGAATGATGTGTATTCCTTATCGGCCTTGTTCGCTTCCAATCTTTTTGTTTCAACGTGGGTTTCATAATAACGGTCGTGTTCACGGGCGCATAGTACATCGAGGTTCGGATGATTAGTCGCGTAGAATGCTGATTTACAAGCTTCCTCAAATGTATGCGTGTCCGAATCATAATTACCCGTGAGCAAGTCGCCCACGCTAAGGTGACTCTCATTGAAATTAGGCTTTAGATATCGTGTTGCAGTGCCTTGCGGGTCACAATCAATAACCGCAACGCGATAATGATTGAGGCATTCTGCGGCTATACCGGTTGCAATAGTTATAACCCAAGTTGTTTTACAGCAACCACCTTTTTGTTGCGTCACACACCACACGGCAGGGAAAGTGCCAGCTCCACGAACCACTTTACTATTCAATTCCATATTTATATAAGCAATCTCATCAGCAGTGAATAAATATTTATTCTTAGCAACTTGGCAATCAATGTCTAACTTAATAGCTTCTTCAACAATGTAGCGAGGATCGACATTAGTTGCCTTTGCTGCCTCTTTTTGATTGTAAGTGCGCTGGAACTTACCGTTCGAGCTTTCCTTGTTTAGCGTTTCTTCTTTATTTGCTATCGAATATTCTTTTGCTGATGCTGCTAGATTATTTAGTTCTAATTCTGTCGGTGTCATTGTGTCAATTATCCTGTTTGTATCAATTTGATAGATTAAAATGCCATTTGTGTATTCAAAAGCAATGGCCTTGAGTGATATTTGATGTTGCTTGTATCTAATATCTTGTAAAATACTTGAAATTAAATGCATGGTAGCATTGATTTTTGCCTCAGTCATCTATAATCTATTACATATCAGCTCGACATTGAAGTGATTTGTATGGAAAACATGGAAATTAATCAGGTAATAAATGAGTGGCTGCTGACTCGATTTAAAGATAGCTGGTGGAAACCTAGCTATAAGATAATGAGTGTCAAGATTGTAAGTCGATTGAATATAAAGACATATGATGAGGCGATAGCTGCCGTTAATACGAATGAACCGGAAAAGATAATAGAAGAGCATTTGCAGAGAATGCTTGATGTTTTAAGAAGTACGAAGACTGAAAACAGAGTTACTGGATTATAAATGTAAAACGGCGGGCACCGCTACCAACGAATCGCCCACCGCTTTAGCCACAATCAATAAGGAGTATTTTTTATGACACGTACAATTCTACACGCTGAATACAAAAACCGCCAGTTGCAATATGCTTTACTTACTACTAAGCAAGAGCGCCTTGCGTTCTGTAGAGAGAATGCTATCACGTTATCTGCAATCAAAGGGTGCGAATTAAACGCTGTGTTTCACGGCTGTCCACCAGCGAACGTGGTTAGAGCGTTATGCCATTAACATTGAGGGAATGGGTGGAAATGCTGGTGTTTACAGTTATTATATTTTCACTCGGTTTCCCATTCTAAACCGCCAGCCAGATTATAAACCCGCCATCGTTGCGGGTTTTTTCATTATTGGGGCTGATTAATAACCCGCACGGCTACGGCCACAAACCGCAACAACTTCGCTATCTATCATCATTTCCGCGCTGCCGTCAGGTAAGTACTCAACGCTCAATCGTGCAGCAAATTTTTTCAATTTGTTCAGATCTAAATTTTGCAGTTCCATCTTAATTGCGGCCAGTAAATTATCCATATCACAACATCCTATTTGAGTTTTGGTTATTTGTTAAAAATCGATTCGTTATCTAACTGGTGTATACTGCCTGATAAACAATTAAAAAAACAGCCTTGATAGGATAATATGAATATAGTTCAGATAGAACAAATAGCGAATAAACTTGGCTATAGCAGTCACCAAACAGACGCGGTGAATCTCGTTCTACTAGACGGTATGGCGGTGGATGATGTCGATCGCATGTATGAACGGAAAGAAGGGGAAAGCTTAGCAGAGGCCAGAGAAGTTAAAATGATGTACGAATTTATTATGGATGTTGCCGATAAAGAATACCCTTTCTAGTGCCGGTAAGTAGACAAGCCGCATTGATTGCGGCTTGAGTAACGATTACAGCTTTACAGCTTTAAAGGCTTTCACTATCTGGATGCAGTCCTGACAAGTTATGCCGCCTTTCTTCACTGTTTTTGATTTCCAAACAGCATCGGTATCAATATCTAGGACTTCACTTTTGCAAAGCGTTCTGGGCGTATCACAGATAGGGTTTGGCGAAACTAAACACCATGTCTGTTCTTCAGGTGGTATCGATTCGCCATCATCATCGATGAGTATTTTGACCAAGTGATTCATTGATGAACCTTAAAGAGAGGTTGGTGGCAATCATGATGCAGATAGCTTTCTTCAGTCGGTAATTTCCCATTGGTATCAGGCCACATGATTTGCGCAAACATGGGGATTTCTGTTTTCATGTAATCAGGGTATTCCAAGTAAAAGTTGATAGCTTGACGAACATAATCATCATAGAAAGTCTGATCCGGTGCAATTGCCCGTACATGCGCCCGCAATGGTTGACCGGAACGATCTGAAATCAAATTGAGATTATCACCATATTGAACCCCTTTTTCCTTCCACTGACAAACAAGATCGTTAAGTATCATTTGACAGGTTTCCTGATGTAAATTCCCTGTCATGATCAAGTCGGGCAAACCTAAATTTGCCATCCCGATAGTGTAAGCATGTGAGCCGATCACACCCATGACCGAAACCCCATATTCATCGACATTGGTTTTCGTTTCGGCCATGAATTCTAAAAATCTTTGTTCATTCATCACGTTTAAATTTCCTATTATTAACGTTCTTGTTTTTCCGCTTGGTTTAGCGCAACGCAACCAGCGATCACCACACGGAATAAGTCAGGTTTATCTTTGTGCCAATTCTGTAAGGTTTGGCGAGATTGACCAGTCATTTCCATTACTGTGGCAAGGCTTTTAAGCCCTGCCTTTTTTGCATTATCTGATGCAGACATAACTACCTTAAAAATATAAAGTAACTTGAAACCAATATAACGGTCACTATGACCACGCCAGCTATAGGGAACCACTCTTTATTCGCTTTCATCATCATGCTATCCTTTAAAAGAAGGGGGGCGGCTACCCCCCTTTATTTTATATTTTTAGAATCTTGTCGATTCCGACGATTATGGCTGTTGTTATTAAAGGTATTTCAATTAAAAGTTTTAATATCTTCAGCCTTAATTCCATTCTTTCGAGCCTCTCTTTTTCTAGTTGCTCACTTTTCCGTTTCTTTTTTTTCATGGTTCCTCTTGTTTTCGTCAAAGCCCTTCGCCTTAACTTCTGCAACCATTGTAGCAAATTATTTGCTATTAACAATACTTAATAGCAAATAATTTACCATTTCTTGGTTGTTCCAAGTTTCCCATGAATTAATTATGAATATGTCATCGTATACCGTGGTATTCCCGCTGACGGTGTGGCGTCTGCAATATAAGTCCTTGAACCACTCAATTTAAGCTCTGCTGCTGCGTCCCTTATTCTGCTACGCCATACTTCGTAACTTAAATTTGATGGCGAGAACTCTTCGAACTCGCCCCATAAATCAAAATCTTGAGCGTCTAGATATGCAAGTCCTTTTCTTCTTTTTTGATCTTTGTACCAATCGACAAGCCAAGCTATTTGCTCTTTTTTGTTCTTTTTTGTTTAGATAGATTCGACGGGAATATTCAATGCTACCCACTGATCAAATTCAGGGTATTCTTTTGAATAGTCTGTGTAACCTGCATCTAGCACAGATAACAAATGACCATCTTTATATACCTCTTTCGCCATATCCAAAATAGCCAATTTAACTTGCGAAAAAACATCCTTTTCTTCGTCTGCCGCAGATATGCAGCCGTAGCCTATTTTATCAAATGCTGGGACTACCATGCCGTAAGCTTCATTTTCATTCTTTGGATTTTCTATACCGACCATAAATAACATAACTATTCTCCACTTGCTCAAAGAGCAGGGATTAACCCCCTTCTTTTTTTAAAAAGTGTAATGCAAAAGCGTATGTATACCAAGTGTAAATGTCACCTTTTATTGATGTTAATTTCTAGTTGTAATATGTGGAATATTAAAAGTTGCACTTAAAGTTGCACTTAATGTTGCACTTGATTGTGTTTTTCTATATATTGGCTCTACACACTGATATTTATGTTTTAGGGATAGCATCATGACTCAATCAACAAGGCTTCAAACTCGCGGTATCTGCTCTATCTGTGGCAAGGAGCAAGCAGTCCATAAGAACAATATGGTTCATCATGGTTATACCGTTGATTACGGTATTTTCAATGGTTCGTGCGTTGGCACTAACGAAGTTCACTATGGCGATGTAGCAGCACCGCTTGTTATCTTAGCTGTTGTTGAAAGATTAGAACAAAGGTTGAACCGCCTACCTGCCATCATTGAGGGTGCGCAGAATGAACTAGCTAAGTTCCCCGCTGCAAAACGTGGTGAGCCACGTAACTTAACGGCAGAAAGAAACGCAATTAAAGGTTCTCTTTTAAATGCTGAGCTTGAATTAGAAAAACACTTGCCTGAAGCCATTGAGCAGATGAGACAACGCGCTAGTGCTTGGGTGAAGCATGATACGTTTGAAGTCGATGTTGAGGCTTTGGAAAAAGCTGAACGCCAAGCGCGTAAAACCATTGCTGATGATAAAAAGGCGGTCAAGGTTAAGCAGGAAAAAGAGAAGAGCGAACGCGCAGCTAACCGTCAACGTAAAGCCTCTGAGAAAGCCGCCAATATATTGTCAATGCAGTGGAGGCAAGCTATCGTCGATGGTACGACTGCTGAGTGGCAGGCGGAATATAGCAGCGAAAGAGAACTGTATGATGAATTTAACACTAGGGTAAAAGCTATCCTCATCGAAAAATGCCTTGCTGGTGAATTGACACCGGAACAAGCATATTGGGGCACGTATAGCTGTAAGTGTTTAACAAGAACTCAGCAAGGTAAGAAAGGCCGACAGCTTGAAGCAAACCCTTACAGCTTTCGATTTATTAATGTTTACGATGTAGAAGTGCTAGCCGATGTTATCACCCTCGAAAAAGCTAAAAATGCTTATTATATTACCGAGATTTTTGACGGTAACGTAATTAATGAATACAACCATAACAATGTTATTTACCAAGTTAAAAATACGGTTGTACCTGCTAACAGGAAAGACCAGACAAGCACTGTAATCGTTAAGGACTATGACGGCAAAGAAGTTAGCCGCCAAGTAGCTAATGGCGAATGGAAGGACGCCGACTTAGTTTAAAACCCTATTAAAGCGCCTGCGGGCGCTATTCAGTCCATTTTTAATATTGTTGTCAGTAATGAATAACCAAGGTAAAAATATGAGCAAATATACAATTGTCTACCGTGTCGTTAAAGACGAAGACGCTGGTGATTATCGCGTCAATGAATACATCGATGGTGAATTTATTAACCAGTATCACCAGATGTGGACTGAAGGCCAAGCGAAGTCCGTGCAGCGTACAAAGCAACTATCTCGTTATAGCAAATGGAAAGTAACAAAGAAAAACGTTAACAAAGCGATCAAAGAAGTGACGGGGTTTGATGCTGATTTTCATAAGGCTGAAGGGTTTTATTATTACGGGGGTGATTGTGCCTGCCTGTTTGATGAAATTAACACGTTCATTGATACGCTTACTCATCCTAAGATTACGATTCAGCGTTTTTTAGAAGATTTTGAAGACCGGATCATGGAGGCTGAAAAGGCGAGTGGTCAACAGTTCGAAGAACTGCTCATTGAATTTAATGCTGATGTAGAAAAAATGCAGCAATATCTAACAGCACAACGCTCTTTTGACGCTAAACATATTGTTTTTGAAAATAGCGATGATTGCGGTGATCACCTTTTCCGTGTCGTTAATGTTAAAACGGGATTTTTAGGTTTTATTCGAGTTGAAAATGAGCGGTATACATTCACAAGTGGTGTTCTTGGGCGATTGGAATTGGATTCTAACCTCGAAATGTTACAGGCCAAAAAAGCGATTGCGGCATTTCATATTGAGAATTGTGAGCGGCTACATACAGCGGGTCAAACTGAGGGCTGTACAAAATGAGTAATATTATTCGAGTTACTAACACGACGGCCAGTGGCAACACTAAAACCGCTGTTAGAGTGTATAAAAACGATATGCTGGTGGGTGAGGTGTTTCCCACAGCACGTAACCCGCTTGGCTACCTGAAGCAGTACAAACGCAGTAAGTACAATCAAGCGCTGGTGAAACAGTTACGTGAATCTGGTTTAACGCAGGACGAAATAGAGCAAGTTTACCGATAATTTCAAGCCAACTAAAGCAAGTCCCGTGACGAACTCGCGGGACTTGTTCACCATCTCAATTTAATCATCTAAAAATATGTCATTCATTACGTAGCGCTTTGCGTTTCACGAAACGAAAACGTATACTCTTGGCTAAATAAAAACACCTACATGTTAGGATAAGTGGGCGGATATGTCACAACCTGAAAAACTAGAACGATTAGACATGTGTATTCATTGCAATGGCGTTGGATGGACAAAACCCATGTTTTACCAGTTGAATTGCGATCCCTGCGGCGGCACCGGATTGGAACTTAGCGACATGATGGCCGTCATCGTTAAACAGCAACAATTTTTAGTCGCAGCGAAAGCCACAATCATCCACCAACGCCGTCAGCTCTTTGACCTGACATTCAGCAAAGAAGAGAAAACCCAACAGGCGATGGATAAATTCTACTCTACGATAAAACTCGTTAATTAACTGACAATAAATAAAACAGGTATTTACTGATGAACACTGAACACTCAAGTCCCAGCTCGCAGATTGATGCTTTGCGATTAAGCGTTGTAAACGACCAGAATAACCGAATCACATTACTAACTAAACAGCTCGCAGAAAGCAATGAAAAATCCACTGATTTTGAAATGCGTTTAAAAGTGGCGGCGGGTCGTAACGTCACGTTAGGTATTGAAAATGATAAATTCGAACGTGAATTAGAGGTTACTAATGCTGAGCTAAGAATTGCTTTAAACGCCGTACCAGATGAATTGCTCAAAGCCTCACTTACGAAAATGACAGATAAGGCATACTCAGTTCAAGGGGATCTGGATATTGCGACCGCTAGAATTGAGCGACTGGATAATCAGCTAATAGTGGAAACAAGTAAAAAAACGAAAGCACTCGATCTACTTTCGACAACGAATGCAAAACTGACTCAGGCAGAGCGTAAAGCCAAAAAATTAGATGATGAAAACATCGCGCTGAGTGCTGAATGTCGAGACAGTTCAATTGAGTTAACAGATCTGAAAAAGTCGGTCGAATTATTAACGATTGAACGTGATCGGATTAAAACCGAGTTGGAGGGTGAACCTACTCGTCGTGAAAACTTTCTAAAATTAGCATTATCCAAAGTACCAGTCGATGTTCCAGTCAATAAAAATACTGAAACAGCACTCATTCAGACTCAGCTTGAACTTAAAAATGCGCTTGAACAAATAGCGGAATTAGATAGGGATCGTACTCTATTAATGGAGATGAACCTGCAATCATTATCTGATGTTAACCAAGCGAAATATATAGCGGTTGAAGCTGATAAACGTTACATGTCTCACCGCGACTTACGCGTTAAAGCTGAAGTTGAGATCGTCAGCTTGGTATCTCAAGTTCAGCAATACCGATCACATATTATTAAAGTTGAGCATTATAACGGTCTACTGAAAAATTTCCCGTGTTTCAGTTATGGAGAGAACTTTGTTTATATGCTGTCTCTTAATCCAACATGGTTAAGAAGTAAATGCCGTGACACAACTTACCCTGTGTATATGCACATTAACGAGTTCGGCTACGGCAACCTGCTATACGTCAATGACGGAGAACTGGAAACATTAAACGGAAAGCCTGAATTCCTCCATCCATCGCACATTAAAGCGATCACTAATGAGATCATGAGATTTAAGACTGACGCATTAACGATGATGAGTAACGATGGTGCTGCAATGGCTATGAATCTAGCAGCACAGGCGAGTATGTCGCCATGCGGTGAATATTATGATCACGATAAAATGGTGCTGTTTGCTGCTCAATATCTCGAAGAAAACGCAGTGCCGCAAGAACCAAAATACACGGCTGCACTTAAAATAATAGAGGGTATCGCTAGTAAACATAAGATCAAACTCGCTAAGTTAGAAGCAAAATTTAAAGGCCAGATGTTGAATCAAATTGGCACTGTAAATAAAGCTAAATCTAAACCTAAACGTTCTCGTTCTAAAAAGAGATAACACGATGAAAGTAAGTGAGGATTGGCTGCTAAATTACAAAAAAAAAGCTAACGCAAAATGGGGCATGAATAACAAGCTAGGCACTAAAAAGTTAGCTGCTAAGACTGTTAAACCGGTTTTTGATAAATCGGTGGTCATGTCGCCTCATTCGGCTGCATTGGCTGAGTTGCACAATAATCCTGACTTACTCAAAGGCAAGCAAGAGCATTACATCCAAGTGCAGGTTTTTGAGCATTTACAGTTTGATATGCCAGATGTTTACGATTTGGCATATGCAATTCCCAACGGCGGGCAGCGACCAAAAAAAACAGCTAAAGCAATGAAGGCGGAAGGTCAAAAAAGTGGTTATCCCGATACGGGGATAGATGCTGCTTGCGGCATCTATCACGGCTTTAGGTGTGAAATAAAAAGTAAAAAAGGCACTAAACAAACTAGTCAAGTTGAGTATGCAGAAAAGTTACGCAAACAGGGCTACTGTGTTGTTTTTTGTTGGGGATTCGACGCTGTAATTACAGCTATAACGGAATATTGGAACCTAAACGCTGGTGGAGTGATGCAACAATATGAATACAAGTAGACGTAGATTAAGCAAAAATAAAAAAGTTGCTCTTACTAATGCTCAACGGTCATCACGACGCAGAGCAAGACTGAGACAGCAAAAAATAACTACGATCGGAATAGAAACATCTTTTGTTGAAAAAGAGCTACTTAAGCAATTGGTGTCTGCCGCTGGTTACAACGGCTTATCTGAATACGTGATCATGCGAGCGATTGAACATGCCGCTGAATTTGGTATCACGCCCGAAAAAATCTACGAAGAGACTGCGGGGGATTTTACGGTTAGTTCTCAGTGTTGTACAACCCTGTAATCAAAAGCGTTGCACTGAATCAAGTTTGTTGCTATCTTTAACTGGGTAGAGGGAGTGTTATTTTCCCTCGTAGGGATTTCAGTCAGCTATTTAGAGGTTTGCAATGGTAATGGAAATGAATAACACGGCGATCGATACGTCGTTTGATACCGTTATAAAATGGGCGCTTGAGAACTTAAAATGTGAAGTTGAAGACGTTCAGGAATCCGAGCATTATTATTTTAATGACGTTCGTTTCGGCGGCTATGATGGCTGTAAACGTGAATTGTTTTGTGACAGTAACGGCTATTCTGCTGTTTACCGTATGTTCGTTGCATACAACTCGAAATAGAAATAAGGCGACCTTTACGGTCGCCTTATTTCGTACTGACAAAGAGAGGTTGTAATGGAATTAACTAACCATCCTGAGCTGCAAGTTTTTA
>Ga0105359_10000535_pt1 | contig 31570 bp, 25 predicted proteins | sample GOMGulsemesocosm_6_FD_83659 | JGI IMG/M metagenome (GOLD analysis project Ga0105359, IMG submission 83659) | Methane-oxidizing microbial communities from mesocosms in the Gulf of Mexico - GOM8C Gulf of Mexico | ecosystem: Environmental > Aquatic > Marine > Cold seeps | place: Gulf of Mexico...
CTAAAGCTATAGCTTTAACCATACCATTACTAATAACATTCACGAATCAACACAACCTATTAAAAATTAACTTTTTTTGATTATATAAAAAAGGAAGCAATTAAGCTTCCTTTTTATCTACTGTCTGTCGTGATGTTTCTAACGACGATTTAACTGATATTCATCTTTAAAAATCAGTTATTACTCAGCCGCGTCAGCTTCTGCTGCTGGAGCTTCTTTTTTCTCTGCCGCTTCTTTGATACTTAAACGAACACGGCCTTGACGGTCAACTTCAAGTACTTTAACAGTAACTTCTTGACCTTCAGTTAATACGTCAGTTACTGCATTAACACGCTCTTCAGAGATTTGAGAGATATGAACTAAACCATCTTTGCCCGGAAGTACGTTAACAAATGCACCAAAATCTACGATACGTACAACTTTACCTTGGTAAATAGTACCTACTTCAATTTCAGCAGTTAATGCTTTAATACGATTAATTGCATCTTCTGCTTGATCGCCATTTGTTGCAGCAATTTTAACAGTACCATCGTCATCAATTTCAATAGTTGTACCTGTTTCTTCAGTAAGCATACGAATGGTTGCGCCGCCTTTACCGATAATGTCACGGATTTTATCTTGAGCAACTTTAATCGTATGAATGCGTGGTGCAAATTGTGAAATTTCTTCACGATGACCAGCAATAGCGTCATCCATTACAGATAAGATATGCGTACGTGCAGCTTTTGCTTGGTTTAGAGCAAGTTGCATGATTTCTTGCGTGATACCTTCAATTTTAATGTCCATTTGAAGAGCAGTAATACCACCTGTGGTACCCGCTACTTTAAAGTCCATGTCACCTAAGTGATCTTCATCACCTAAAATGTCTGAAAGAACAACAAAATCGTCGCCTTCTTTAACTAAGCCCATTGCGATACCAGCAACAGAAGCTTTAATAGGTACACCCGCATCCATAAGTGCTAATGAAGTACCACAAACAGAAGCCATTGAAGATGAACCGTTTGATTCAGTAATTTCAGAAACCACTCGTACAGCGTAAGGGAACTCTTCAGCTGAAGGCATAACAGCTAACATACCACGTTTTGCTAAACGACCATGGCCGATTTCACGACGCTTAGGTGAGCCAACAAAACCCGTTTCGCCAACACAGTATGGAGGGAAGTTATAATGAAGCATAAATGCGTCAGTTTTCTCACCCATAATAGTATCAAGACGTTGTGCGTCACGTTGTGTACCTAAAGTAGCAGTCACTAGCGCTTGAGTTTCACCACGAGTAAATACCGCTGAACCATGAGTTCTTGGTAAAACACCTGTCATTACGTCTAATGCACGGATCATTTCAGGATCACGACCATCTATACGAGGCATACCTTGAGTGATACGACCGCGAACAACAGTTTTCTCTAAGTCATGAAATAAGTCTTTTGCTTCACCTACATCTAAGTCTGCATCAGCTTCAAGTAATTGCGCTACAACACCGTCACGAATTTCTTTAATTTTCTCGTAACGTACAGCTTTCTCAGTAATTTGGTAAGCTTCATCAACTTGCGCTTCAGAAAGTTCTGCAATTTTAGTAATAAGCTCAGCATTTTTAACTGGAGCAACCCAATCCCATTTAGGATTGTTAACTTCTGCTGCCATTTCTTTAATTGCTGTAATAGCCGTTTGCATTTGCTCATGACCATACATAACAGCGCCAAGCATTACTTCTTCAGATAATACATCAGCTTCTGATTCAACCATTAATACCGCAGAATCAGTACCAGAAACAACTAGGTCTAACTCAGACGTTGCTAATTCAGATTGTAATGGGTTAAGAATGTACTTTCCGTCAGTATAGCCAACGCGCGCTGCACCAACAGGGCCACTAAAAGGCATACCTGAAATAGCTAATGCTGCAGAAGTACCTAATAAAGCGATGATATCAGGGGCGATTTCTGGGTTAGCAGAAACAACAGTGATAACAACTTGAACTTCGTTAGTGAAACCTTCTGGAAATAATGGACGAATTGGACGGTCAATTAGACGACAGATTAATGTTTCTTCTTCTGAAGGACGACCTTCACGTTTAAAGAAACCACCTGGGATTTTACCCGCAGCGTATGTACGCTCTTGGTAGTTAACTGTTAGTGGGAAAAAGTCTTGACCAGGTTTCGCTTCTTTTTTACCAACAACAGAAACTAATACCGAAGTATCGTCCATGCTAGCCATAACAGCACAAGTTGCTTGACGAGCGATCACGCCCGTTTCAAGAGTTACGGTATGTTTACCGAACTCAAATGTTTTAGTAACTGGATTGAACATAAATGTTCCTTTTAAATATAAGTTAATTAGATTGTAATTTTTAACCAATCTGTACAATTATTTATTCACTTAAAGTTCCAATTTAACTTCTTCAAGTTGAACAAAAAATTATACAGTTTGATTGATTAGTATTGCAAAGCTTCAAAGTTCTGGAAATTTGCACGCACATTATACCTGCAAACGATGTTTTTACTAGCGTGAAAAGGGAAATGTTTACTGATTTTTGTAAAAGAAACCGCTATAAAATACTTTTAAGCGTGTTATAGGCTTTTTGATACTTTTCTTGTTGATAATAAAGTTCAGCTAGAGCAATAGATAGTTCTTTTAGATCAGCTAACATGCTGTAACGCTTTGCATAATCAATAGTTTTAATAAGCAATTCTTCACAATGCTCTATTTTATTTGTTCTGCATAGAAACGTTGCCATCTCTTTTCTAACAATGACTTTAACTCTTACTGAATTGCTTTCATCTGAAGCTTTCAGTGCGGCAAGTAAGGACTGCTCAGCTTGTTTATGATGGCCTAACTGAGTTTGATACTGTGCTAAACGATATAAAGAAAATGCCTGATTTAAGTTGTTATTATCTTTAATAGCCCACTGATAGGATAGTTCCATACTATCTTTAGCTTTTAAAACATTATTTAACGCATGATGATTACGACTTAAATTATAATAAGCTATAGATAAATAATGAGCACCTGCTACGTTGGTGAGAATGTCAATAGCCTGCTGCTCTAATATTAAAGCAAGTTTAATATCCTTCAGTAATGAAACAGCTCCGGATAGGCGCTCTAAAATAATGGCTTTATTAAAATCGTCTTGCAATACCAATAAATAACGCTGAGCCAAAGTAATATCTCGTTTTGCCTTGGCTGCTTTGTCTAAATATAAATTAGCATATGCTCGTTCAACCAAAGCAGGTACCCTAAGTTTTTGTAAATTAAACTGCTCTGCATACTTCACTGCATCATTTGCTATTAGATAAGATTTTTCTGGCTGCTTACGTTGAAAAAAAACCACGAGCTAAACTAATTAGCGCTCGCATATGCCATTGAGGCTCTAATACATCACTTTTAAGTGCTAACTGTGTAAATTCAAAAATGTCATCCGTTTGATCAAGGAAATAAGCAAGTTCGGCGAGTAAAACTCTTAACTCCGCTTTACTTTTTAACGATAATGTTGGCTCTGATATTTTTTTCTTCAGCTCTACAAACACTTCCGCTGGATTTAATTGCATTTGTTTCAATATATTTTTATCTACATCAGAAAAAGCCATAACTAAATGACTCGGTAAGAAAATTCCACAAAAAATAAAGAAAATAAATAAAGATTTCTTAGTAAATATCATAGTCAGTGGTGTTCTCATGAATTGAATGTGTCAAAAAATATTGAAGAACTGTCAACATTATAGCTTTTTAATAGCTCAATTGTTTCATTCATTAACGCCTGTGGTCCACACAAATAAAACTCACTCATAGCTAAACTCTCGAACTGATTCGCTAAAACCTGTTGTGCATAACCTCTTGCGCCTTGCCAGTTTTCATTGGCTTGCGAGAGTGTAGGGTAATAGTGAAAATTTTCGTGTGATTTGGCTAATTGCTCAAACTCATTCCTATACAATAAGTCGCCTTCCATACGAGCACCATAGAAAAAATGAAGCTCTCGATTCCTGTTTAGGGATAATTGTTCATCAATTAATGATTTAAGCGGTGCCATACCCGAGCCTGCGCCTAATAAAACCATGGTTTTGTTTGTGTGTGGCGTTGCAAAAAACTCTTCAAATGGGCCAATAACATCAACTTTATTACCTACGGCTAAGTTACATAAATAACTGGAGGCAACACCTGGCAATATAGTTTGTTCAGGCGCAGTTTGAATTTTAATAGTAAAAACTAACTCACTAGTAGTTAACGAAGATTCGGCTAATGAATAACTACGTGTACAAGCGAGGTGCTCATAATCCAATTGTTCAATATGATGCCAATGTGGTTTAAACTCATCCGGTAAATTTAGTGGAATAGAACAACCTTTAGCCGCTGGAATTACGAAGCGAACAAATGCACCAGCCTTAAAGCTAAATGCCTTTCCTGAAACAATTTTAAAACGTAACTCTTTAATAGAAGGGCTAATAAAGCGACTTTCGGTTAGCTCAATTGTATGTTTTTTCGCTTCAATAACATCTGGTAAAGTTAACTCAGTGAGTCCTTCACATGAATGTTGGCAAGCCAAACGAAAACCTTGTTTTAATTCATTGTCAGTAAAGTGATGATGATCTGCTGAGCTAATAGCAACTTTTGATGAAACCTGTATTCGACAACTGCCACAACTACCGCCTCCACCACAAATTGACGGTAGAGCGATGTCGTGCTCAATCAAAGCATCTAATAAATTATTTGAGTGAGACAAGTCAACTTTCTTCATCAACTGCTTATTTTTATCAAATAACTTCACTTGCTGAGTTCTTTTAACGTTATTAATAAAGTTGAATTTATATTGACCATTTCTCGCCAATTCTACAGTCCAAATAAAGCCTGTTAATGCTAAAAATAAAGTAAAAATCGCAAAGATAATAATTTGAATATTGTTAAAACTGCCCTCTCCTGCATAATCCATAAAATGCAGCATAAAGAAAAAATCAGCAAAGCGTTTATCATCGTTACTATGAGCGACTAATCGACCTGATTCAGCATTTACATAGATACTGGTATTGAGATCATCAGCAAAGTTAATTTGCCAAACCATGTTTTTTTCACGAGAAATATCATCAATCGGTGGTAATAATTTTACCGTTGAACGTATTTGAGCAAAGCCACTGTAACTTGATAAAGCAATGGCATTCGCCTTTGTTTGATCAATTACAATCAATTCACCAGTATATGCATCAAGTAATGAATACTGATTAACAAAGTGGCGATATAAAGATTTTTTATGAGTTAATAAGTAAACCGGTTGATTCAGCACAACTTGTTGTTTTATTGATATTACCCCCGAAACATTATTTAAAATAACCTTGGGCTCTAATAAACGAGTAGCATCAATCTTTACATCATTATCTATTCGTTGACGATATTGATTCCCCGATGATTTATCATGATCCATTAAGTTAAAAAACAAACCACTGCCAATCCAAATTAATAATTGCAAACCAACCAATAACGACAACCATTTATGTATTTTCTTAAGCATTGGCATTAAACAGACTCCTTTGTAGAGTCGTCCATGCTATTGATACTTGACAGGCTAGCTTTTGCTTTAAAAAAACGAAAATAGGTCAATATCAAACCAGCAAGCACTGAAATCAATGAAAATAAACTAAAAAATAATAATAATAAATTGCTTGGATCTTCCTCTTCGTAGTCCATCACATGAAAACTAAACATCAAATCAAAAATTCGCCAAAATTGGTGGCGCTTAGTAACTAGCTTCCCGCTTGTTGCTGAAATATAAAGTGAAGGGTTAGCAAAGTCGACAAAATCAACTCGCCATGCAGGCAATGCTCGACGGCTCAATTCAAATGGTGGATTCTCACTGATCAGTTCAACACTTTTCAGTTCACCTTTGCCTGAATAATAATGCTTTGCTGCAGCTATCGCCTTTGATTCAGATAACGGTGACAATACTTGACCATGATTAGCATCAAGCATAAAGATATCCTTACCTAGCTTAAAACGGTAAACTACTTGTTCAATAAATAAGCTTAGTTCTATATTTTTAGCTTCAGGATAAGCTTTAATAACTGCTGACAACGGATAATTAACCTGCCCAACATCAATAGTACTTTGGTGATTAACCACTAACGTATCGCCATGAATATAGTCAATATTTAAAATCACCATATAAGCACCAGAAATTGTCCAAATCAAAAACTGGATACCTAAAAACAGCATTAACCATTTATGAAACTTCCGACTGTTTTTAACTAAGCTCATGCTTACTTAACCTTTAATTTTTATTATATTTTTTCGAAGCAGAGTTTAACACCTAAATTGAGGTGTTGAGAATCAAAGTTTTACGCAGAAGAATGGAAGTGATTTATTTACCTGTAAGGAGTATTTCATTTTATAAATTAAACTCATCCACAGAGTTATCTAATTTCTGCGCTAAGCTAGCGACTTCTTCACTATGGGATAAAGTAGAGAGGGATTTATCGTTACTGTATTGACTCAGTTCAACAACATCTTTAATGCTGTCATTGATATTACTACTTAATGTATTTTGCTGATGAGCGGATTCTGCAATATTCAAGCTCATTGCATGCATTTGCTCAATCGATTGAGTGATCAAGTTTAATGTATCGAGTAGTTGTACAGTGTGCTCTTGACAACTAACCGCTTCTGTTTTTCCTTCTTTAATATCTAATACTGCTTTTTTTGTTTGATTTTGCAGTGATGTGATCATTACATTAATTTCAGCCGTTGATTCTTGAGTTCGACTAGCGAGCATTCGCACTTCGTCAGCAACAACAGCAAAACCTCTTCCACTTTCCCCCGCACGGGCAGCTTCAATCGCAGCATTTAAAGCTAATAAATTAGTTTGATCAGCAATACTTTGAATGGTGTCTAAAATTCCACCAATGTTATTGGATTCTTGCTGAAGATCGTTAATCAAATCACTGGTGGTATCAAGTCCATCAGCTAAATTGGTAATTTGTTGATTAGTGCTATTGGCAATAGATTTAAGATCATCACTTTTAGCAAGTGCTTGTGTCATTTGCTGTTCAGCTGTTTGAGCTTGCTCTAATACACCATTAGCGCTTTCATTGAGCTGTATTGTAATATCGGTAACTTGGCCAACGGTACTTTGTTGCTGCTCTAAAGAAGTCACAATTTCTGCCACTTCACTACTAGATAGCTCCGCTGCATTATTAAGTAAATGACAATTACTACTAATCTCACCAACAAGAGAGCGTAAATCTGCCACAACCAAGTTTACGTTTTTAGATAAAACACCATATTCATCATCAGAGTCAACATTGAGCTGACGAGAAAGATCACCTTTCGCTATATACGACAGCGCTTTATTAATTCTAATTAAAGGTAAACTCATCGAACGAACCGTTACAAAGGAGATTATTGAACTAACAACACTAATGATAAGCAATAAAATCCAAGTGGATGTTTGACCTTTATCGACATCGTTTAGTACGTTAGCTTGCAGCGTTTTTACTTGCTGATTAAATGCTATCAATAATTTATCAATAACAGCTATTGAATTGTTAACTTGATTTTCTGAGGACAACGATTGCTGTTCTAATACATTTACCTGCTCTAACTGCCCTACTTTCATTAGAAATATATTCTGCCCACCAAGTAAATAAGGGTTAAGTTTTTCATACTCAGCCATCACTTTATTGACCATGTCGAAACTGAGGTGTTTCTTACTTAAACGTTTTAAAAAATCCAACAATGGTTTGCTACTCTTAAAAGCAAGGATGGCAGCTTCTTCTATTGCCAAAACTTCATCGATATTTTTAGTTTCAGGGATAGTTTCAACCAAGTCACTTATACTGATCAGGTAGCCCTCAACTTGCACAGAAACAGAAGATAGCTGCTCAAGAAGTTTTTCATTCTCTGGATCTTCAATATAAGACAACTCTACCAGTTGATCTTCTACATTCCTTAAAGCACCAACTACTGCATCTTTTTGTTCATTAAGCGCTAGCTGTTGCAATAATATAGATTCTTTCTCTGCAAACATTGTTGATACAGTATTAAAATAAGGAGCGTAGTGCGTTTTGAAGTTTTTAATAAAAGTAAAGCTTTCGTGACCGGTTAGCAAAGCTTCTATTTTTATTATTTCTTGATTGAGTTGCTTGCCCGCATCATTAAACTGTAATTTTAAAATCGTTAACTTATTGTTGTCTGTAACATAAGGAATCAATGAGGATAGTTTTGCCTGTTTTAATAAAAGTATTTGTACTTTACTGCTGTAGCTTTGTACGGGTATAGCAAACTCATCTACTTGTAACGTTGCACTTTTTATTCCTGATAAAATTTTAATCGAGCTAATACTTGCTACAAATAGCAAAAGTAAAATAACAACAAATCCAATAATAACTTTATGAGTAACTTTTAAGTGCATATAAACCCAGTACAAAAGTGATGGTATATCAATAATAGCGTATCTTCATCATATTACAGTTTCTCATCAAAATTTGGCAATAAAAAGAAATCGAGAAACTATTCATTATGTTTATTCCATTGGTTTATAACTTAACCCAACTAAGTCATTTCCAAAGGGTAAAGTGATCATAAAGAATAAAACACACTTGTGTATGAAGGTACAATTACTAAAAGTGCTTAGTATCATCCTTTTTATAAAGTAAAATTAACAATATCAGGTTAAGCATCATACCGATATTTTAAGACGATCTTCTTTACTGCCTCGCAAAACGGTCAAAATTTTTTCAATCTTGACCAGCAACAAAGCTTATCGCTAATGTTTATTTTGTGCGCTACGTGGAAGAGATAACATCATAATAGCTAATGTATTCTTCAAGCTCAAAACCGACATTGATATTTAGCTTCAAAGTGGCAACTAAGAGCCTAAAGCTGAGCTTTTAGTTTTATGAAATAAGTTACTCTGACGGCTGTTTTGTGCCATTCAAAGACGACCGCTTAAAAGCATGAAGCGATATTTTTCCAAAAAGATCTTATTGGATGCTACCCCAATAAGATTTTTCTATTAAACCACTGTGATTATCAAAGGTGATTTTCGAGGAAACGAGCCAGTTCCCGGTAAAATAAAACCTTGTTGGCTACTTTAGCAATAGAGTGACCTTCGTCGGCAAAACGCATATATTTTACAGGCACGTTGTTTTCACGAAGAGCCTGCACCATCGAGTCAGATTCAAGCACTGGATCACGTGGATCGTTTACCCCATGCTGGAAAAACATCGGCGATTCAATTTTGTGAACTGTGTTTATCGGTGAATTATTGGAATAAAAGCTCTGCCACTTTTCTTCGCGGATGTCGCCATACTCGATTAAGTCAGCAGCTTTCAAACTAGGGGACGCCGTTTCGAGTGCACGAACCCAATCAGCGACACCAACAAAGGATGCTCCGGCTTTAAATGCTTTTGGATAAGCCCCCATCACGGCATTAACCATATAACCACCGTAGGATCCTCCCATAACTGCAGCGCGGTCAGCATCAACTTGACCGTTTTGCTTTAACCAGGCAAGTGCATCAACTAAGTCTGTAACGCTATCGAGTCGTTTTGTTTGATTGTCTAATCGCGTGAAAGTTTTGCCAAATCCTGTAGAACCACGAACATTAATATCTAGTACAGCAATCCCTTTTCCCAGTAGATATTGTGTTAAAGGTTGCCAGTTTGGTTTCGCCTGACTTGTCGGCCCGCCATGAACATCGACCACTAATGGAGGCAGTAAACCTTTTGTTATGGATTCTGGTATGTAAAGTAGCCCTTGCAAGGTTACACCGTCACGCGCTTTGAAGTTGATAATTTTTGGCTGTATCATTTCGTGTGCATTAATGCCCGCCATATCTGGTATTTTTAGAGTGGTTGGCTTCAACGATTTAAGGTTCACTAAATAAATTGTGCCTGGCGAGTCATAACTCGATACCAAAACAGACATTGTTTCGTTTTTACTGCTGCAAGACAAACTATATACACCTTTATGTATTGATACTTTACGTTTAGTTTTGCTGGCTAAATCCATAACATTAAGCTGATCATAACCATTATCATTCACTATCCAGACTAAATATTGGTCTTGATTACAGAGTTTAACTCTTTCGAGGTTAAACTGATGGTCAACGACAATATTCGTTTGGCCACTTTTTATATTGTGATACATCACTTTGTTCATTTCGGTATTTAGATTTGACGAAAAATAGAAGCCACTGCCGTCTTTATTCCAAGAAAAAGAGTTGATGTCAGCGGAAACTTCAGGTTTAAAAATTACCTTTGCCGAGCTACTATCACTGTTAAGTAAATATAGATTATTGGCATCTTCACCACGTACTTCAGTCATTAGCAATTTGTTCGTATTGGGTTGCCAGTCTGACGGGTAAAAGCCAAATTCTGCCTGATAAATCATCTTAGAAGTTCGTGTTCTAAAGTCATAGAGATAGAGATCAAAATCACGACCATTACGTTCTGTTGACGCATAACTAAACCGCTCCCCATCCATATCAAATGCGCCAAATGAACGATAAGCGTTGGAATGTGGTAAAACGACCTTCTCTGATCTACCGTCGGTAGTTATCAGGTAATACGCGGGGCGCTCATCACCATTGTTATCCGCTGAGTACAAGATTTGTCTACCATCAGGATGCCAGTAATAACGGTTCACGCCATTTCCATAGGTTAACTGTTGCGCTTGACCACCGTTAGTTGATATAACCCATACCTGTTTTCGACCAGTAACATCACTTATATATGCCAACTTCGATGCATCGTTATTTAGCTTCGCTGATCCTGGCCCACGCGCAAGTAAAAAACGAGAAATATCTATAGGCCGCTCACTTGCCATACCTATTGAAACACCTTTAGCCTTTGGACTGTCTTGTGGATAAGGCCATTTTTCACTATCGGTTGCCATCGTCAGGTTTGAAAAACTAAGCAGAACTATTGCTTTTATTATTTTCATCATTAATTCCATTAATTTAATAAGCTTGAAAAGTATAGACAATTTGGGAATTTTCACAGAATTTCGAATAAAGGCAAATATAACATCGTGCAGTCATATATAAATTAGGTCCCTCTGATAGAGGTTATTAATATCCAGTTATTATTTTTAAGGGTGTTATGGGGAGTTGTAATTTTTTAGCAGCATCACTTGAGTTAAACGGGTACGAAGATCTTTTATTTAATCCAATATAAACAACATCTTATGTTTATTTACTCAAATAAAAAAGGAGCCATGGGCTCCTTTTTTAAATCTTAATAAACTTTTCTTTAAGAGAAAAGTTTTAAAACTGAGTCTTAACGACGTAGACCTAATTTACCAATTAAAGCACCGTAACGATCTACGTTTTTGCCTTTTAAGTAATCAAGTAATTTACGACGTTGTGCAACCATGCGCAATAAACCACGACGTGAATGGTGATCATGGATGTGCTCTTTGAAGTGACCTTGTAAGTGATTGATTTGTGTAGTTAACAAAGCAACTTGAACTTCTGGTGAACCAGTATCACCTTCTTTTTGAGCGTATTCTGCAACGATTGCAGCTTTTTCTGAAGCATTTAAAGACATAACTTTAACCTTTAGTGTGATGCACAAATTGTGCGTTTAAATTCTCACCTTGCCAAACACTAATTCAGCTAAGGTGACAAAAGAGCGCGTATTCTATCAGCGCAAGCGTAAATTGCAAGGTGTAATTTAACAAAACTGAAGACGAGTTAAATAGCTTTATAGCCTCGCAAGCACATCATTTAAAACAACGATACGTTTAGGAGCAACTAAACCATCGTCATCAATGTGACCAATACCAATAAACTCACCATCATCAAGGTTATCACCGATAAATACTTGCACTAACCCTTCGCTAGGAACATTAGGCACTTGCACTGGATTACCATGACGTAAAAAATTGGCAGACATGTCATCAATGAACACTTCAGGAATACCATCACATGCAGTTGTCATAGGTAACAACAATGGGTCAAGTAACCGTGAAGCAGCAACATCCTGCTCTTCTGCTTGTTCAACTAAAGCTTCTAATTGTTCGATGGTGACCATTTTGTCTTGTGGATAATTCCCAACAGCACTACGACGTAAATGAGCAACATGTGCACCACAGCCTAAAAGTTCACCTAGATCATCAACTATAGTACGAATATATGTGCCTTTAGAGACATGAATATCCAAATCAACTTCATCACCTTCAAAGCGCAATAAATCTAAACGAAATACAGTAATATCACGAGACTCACGAGGCACTTCAATACCTTCACGGGCATACTTATATAAAGGCTGACCTTGATATTTCAGCGCAGAGTACATTGACGGTATTTGCTGGGTTGTACCACGAAAAGAATCAAGTGCTGTCGCTAATTGTTCAGCTGAAATATTAACAGGCTTTTCAGCAACTACTTCACCATCAGCATCACTCGTCGTGGTACGAGTTCCAAGCTTAGCGGTTACTTGATAAGTTTTATCGGTATCAAGTAAAAACTGAGAGAACTTCGTTGCTTCACCTAAACAAATAGGCAACATGCCCGTAGCAAGTGGATCTAAAGCGCCAGTATGCCCTGCTTTTTGAGCGAAAAATATGCGTTTAACTCGCTGTAAAGCATGGTTAGATGACATTTCATATGGTTTATCTAATAACAATACACCGTTTATTGCACGGCCTTTTCTACGTTTAGCCATTAATTATTCACTCTCAGGCTTTACATTAGTCTCAGTAGTAGAGTCAGTATCAATGTCAGCTTGATGATTCTTCTCATCTTTAGCGACAGCTTGATCAACTAAGTGACCCATACGAACACCTTCCACCATGGAGCTGTCATAAATAAACCTTAGTTCTGGCATGATGCGAGCCTTGATACGCTTAGATAACAAGCTACGAATATAACCAGCCGCATCATTCAATACTTCAAGTGACTGTTCAACATTTTGGCCTTCTAGGGTATAAAAGGTGACAAATATTTTTGCATAAGCCAAATCACGGGTAATTTCTACTGCATTCACCGTAACCATACCTAAACGTGGGTCTTTCACTTCACGCTGAATGATCATCGCGATTACTTTTTGAATTTCTTGACCTACGCGGTCAGTGCGAGCAAATTCTCTTGCCATAGGAAACTCCTAAATACACTAAAAACTTATCAATAAAACATATAAATTTTATAGCAAAAAATGGAGGCTAAGCCCCCATTTTAAATTTTTTGTAATTTCTGTTGCTTTAAATTGAAGCTAATTACAATTAGAGCGAGGCGGAAGCACGGAGTTGACGCTAGTCAATGAGTACTTCCAACAAAGCTATTTGCAATTAGCAAAAATATAAAGTTACAGTGTTCTTTGAACTTCTACAGTCTCAAATACTTCGATCTGATCACCAACACGTACATCATTGTAGTTCTTAACACCGATACCACATTCAATACCGTTGCGAACTTCTTGTACATCGTCTTTAAAGCGACGTAATGATTCAAGCTCACCTTCATAAATAACCACGTTATCACGTAATACACGAATAGGTGCTGAACGCTTGATAATACCTTCAGTAACCATACAACCAGCGATAGCACCGATTTTAGGAGACTTAAATACGTCACGAACTTGTGCAAGACCAATAATTTCTTGTTTAAATTCTGGTGCTAACATACCACTCATTGCTAATTTAACTTCATCAATCAATGCGTAAATAACACTGTAGTAACGTAAATCAATATTCTCTGATTCAATTACTTTACGTGCAGCAACATCAGCACGAACATTAAAACCAACCACGATAGCATTTGAAGCGGCAGCAAGTGTTGCATCAGTTTCAGTAATACCACCTACACCACTACCAACAATTTTCACTTTAACTTCGTCAGTTGAAAGCTTAAGTAGAGAATCTGTAATCGCTTCTAATGAACCTTGAACGTCAGATTTAAGTACCACGTTAACTTCTGAAATTTCACCTGATGCCATGCTAGCAAACATGTTTTCAAGTTTAGATTTTTGTTGACGAGCTAATTTAACATCGCGGAATTTACCTTGACGGAATAAAGCAACTTCACGAGCTTTCTTCTCATCTTTAACCACGGTTGCTTCATCACCTGAAGTTGGAACACCACTTAAACCTATGATTTCAACAGGAATTGATGGGCCAGCAGATTGAATGGTTTTACCATTTTCATCACGCATAGCACGAACACGACCGTATTCTAAGCCACATAATACGATGTCGCCTTGATTCAGTGTCCCTTCTTGAATAAGAATAGTAGCAACAGGGCCACGACCTTTATCAAGTTTAGATTCAACCACAACACCACTTGCCATAGTGTCTACAACAGCCGTTAATTCTAAAACTTCTGATTGTAATAAAATTGAGTCAAGTAACTCATCGATACCTAAACCTGTTTTAGCTGAAACGTGACAGAATTGAACGTCACCGCCCCACTCTTCAGACAATACGTCATGTTGTGATAATTCACTTTTAACACGATCTGGGTCTGCCGTTTCTTTATCCATTTTGTTAACAGCGATAATAATTGGCGCATCAGAAGCTTTTGCATGCTGAATTGCTTCAATCGTTTGTGGCATTACACCATCATCAGCGGCAACAACAATGATTACTATATCAGTTGCTTTAGCACCACGAGAACGCATAGCAGTAAACGCAGCATGACCTGGAGTATCTAAGAAAGTGATCATACCATGACCCGTTTCTACGTGATAAGCACCAATATGCTGAGTAATACCACCAGCTTCCGCATCTGCGACTTTCGCTTCACGAATGTGATCAAGTAATGACGTTTTACCGTGATCAACATGACCCATAATAGTTACTACTGGCGCACGTGTAGCAGCTTCACCGCTAGCATCACGATCGGCTAACACAGCCTCTTCCATGGCATTTTCTTTAACAAGTACTACGTTAAAGCCCATCTCTTCAGAGACAAGTGCAGCAGTTTCTTGATCAATCACTTGGTTAATGGTTGCCATAGCGCCCATTTTGAACATTGCTTTAACAACTTCAGCACCTTTCTTTGCCATTTTATTAGCAAGTTCAGCAACAGAAATAGTTTCACCAATGCGAATATCTTGTACTTTGGTTTCAACAGGTTTAGTAAAGCCATGTTTTAAACTTTGTGGAGCTGATAAAGTTTTTCCTCTGCTACGCCCAGCATTACGACCGCGGTTTTTATCTTGAGCGCTTTTTTTCTTCTTACGACGGCGACCAGCACCTTCATCAGCAGCATCAACTTTATCTTCAGCTTCTTGCGCATATTTAGATGAAGTAACATGTACAACTTCTTTTTCTTTAGCTTTTCGCTCAGCTTCTTGCTCTTTCCAACGAGATTCGTTTTCTTCAGCAAGTTTTCTTGCCGCTTCACTAGCTTCTGCCGCTTCAGCTGCAACTTTATCCGCCGCTTCTTTTTCTTGTGCTAAACGTAACTTTTTAGCTTCTTCGCTTTCTACCGCTTTAACAGGCGCTTTAGCTGCTGTTTGTTCGATATTTTTCGCTTTGTTAACCGCAGCTTGTTTCGCTTTTGCTTCAGATTCTTCTTTAGCCTGCTCTTTTTTAACGGCCTCAACAGCCGCTTTTGCTTCGGCTTCTGCTGCAGCAGCTACTTTAGCTTGAGCTTCAGCAGCTTCTTTGGCTGCTGCTTCTTCTATTGCTTTTGCTTGAGCTTCTTGTTCAGCTTTTTCTTGTGCTTGTGCAAGTTCCTGCTCTTCTAATTCACTACGCTTTACGTAAGTACGTTTTTTACGTACTTCTACTTGTACTGATTTAGCATTGCTACCATGTCCCATCACCAAAGTTGATTTCTTTTTGCGGCTTAAGGTCATTTTGTTTGGTTTAGCCGAAGAATCATCACCATGTTGCTTTTTAAGGTGTCCTAATAATGATTCTTTTTCTTCCTGAGATACTGAGTCAGACGCTTTTTTCTTCACGCCGACAGAGGCCAATTGATCAACTAGTTTATCAACCGGCGTACCAATTTCATTGGCAAGTTCTTCTACTGTTACAGATGCCATCTATTATGTTCTCCCGGCGATAATTATTCTTCGTTAAACCAACAAATATTACGTGCAGCCATAATGAGCTCACCCGCTTTGGTTTCAGTTAATTCTTCAATGTCTGCTATTTCATCAACACCTTGTTCCGCTAAATCTTCAAGGGTGATAACACCTCTACTAGCTAAAACAAAGGCTAAATGACGCTCTAAACCTTCAAGTGCTAATAAGTCTTTTGCAGGCTCGGCATTTTCTAATGATTCTTCAGTTGCTAACGCTTGAGTAGTTAATGCCGCTTTAGCACGTTCACGCAACTCTTCAACGATGTCTTCATCCATACCATCAATAGTCAATAATTCTTCCGCTGGAACATAAGCAATTTCTTCTAAAGAAGCGAAACCTTCTTCAGCAAGCAATAAAGCAAAATCTTCATCGATATCTAATTTGTCAGTAAAGAGTGATAATACTTTGTCATTTTCCGCTTGATGTTTTTCATTCATATCATCAACCGTCATTACGTTTAATTCCCAACCGGTAAGTTGACTTGCTAAACGAATGTTTTGACCACTACGACCGATAGCCATAGCAAGATTGCCTTCTTCAACTGCGATATCCATTGTATTGTTATCTTCATCAACAATGATTGAAGCAACTTCAGCAGGTGCCATTGCATTGATAACATATTGTGCAGGATTATCATCGTACAATACGATATCAACACGTTCACCGCCTAACTCACCAGAAACAGCTTGCACACGAGAGCCTCGCATACCAACACAAGCTCCAACTGGGTCAATGCGTTTGTCGTTACTTTTTACTGAAATCTTAGCGCGTGAACCAGGGTCGCGAGCAGCGCCCTTAATTTCAAGCATCTCTTCACCAATTTCAGGTACTTCAACGCGAAATAGCTCAATTAACATGTCAGGTTTAGTGCGGCTGACAAATAACTGTGGGCCACGTACTTCTGGTTTGATGGTATAAAGCAAACCACGAATACGATCGCCTGGACGAAAAACTTCGCGAGGTAACATATCATCACGATAAATAACCGCTTCTGCATTATTACCTAAATCAAGAATGATACTTTCACGACTGGCTTTCTTTACAACACCTGTGATTAACTCACCTATTTGCTCTTGATAAGCATCGATGATTAACGCACGTTCTGCTTCTCGAATTTTTTGAACAATTACTTGCTTAGCCGTTTGTGTAGTGACACGGTCAAATTTAACTGACTCTATTTGGTCTTCAACATAATCACCTGCATTTAATTCAGGATCATCATATTGTGCTGCCGCTATACTAATTTCTGCAAACGGGTTCTCCATTGGTTCGTCTGATTCTTCTACAACCAACCAACGTCTAAAGGTATCAAATTCTCCTGTTTTGCGGTCGATACTAACTCGAACGACGATGTCACCTTCATATTTTTTCTTAGTGGCTGTTTCTAAAGCGGTTTCCATCGCTTCAAAAATACTTTCACGAGGTAATGCCTTTTCGTTAGATACAGCATCTACAACCAGTAATATTTCCTTACTCATGCTACTTAGCCTTTATTAGTCGTTATTATTCAACAAAATTTTATTACAAAATTTGCTATTTAAAGTTATGAACTAGATTGCCTTTATCAATATTGCTAAAGACAAGTTCATAAGCCTCGCCATCTACCATGACAATTAATATGTCATTTTCAATCGCATCTAAAATCCCTTTGAATTTTCGACGACCGTTTAATGGCATAGATAATCTTACATTGACCGTTTCACCAATAATTGCTTGGTAATGTTCTTTAGTAAATAAAGGACGGTCTAAACCTGGTGATGAAACCTCTAAACTGTATTCAGTACTTATAGGGTCCTCAACATCAAGTAAGGCACCAACTTGACGACTAACTTCTGCGCAGTCATCGACATCAATACCATTTTCATGATCAATAAAAAGACGTAGAACTGAGTGCTGACCCGCACTAATAAATTCTATGCCTAATAATTCTTTACCCGCTTCTTCTACGGCTGGGCGCAATAGTTCAGTTAACTTATGCTCAAACTTAGCCAATCAATTTCTCCAATTAGAAATAATTTAGAAACAAAAAAAGGGCATTTACAGCTAAAAGGTTTAAAAATGAGTAACCTCATTTACAAACGTTTTAGCTATAGCCCAGCGATACTACTTGCTGACATCACACCGCTAAAAAAAGGTACAAAAAAACCCCTTTATTCGGGGCCTATTTTCACTGAACCCGCGATGTTAGCTCATTTTAATCAACAAAGTTGAGTATATAAGCTTCCATTACAGTAATAAAATATAACTAAACTTAGATAAAATAAGCCTTGAAATATTTTCAGTGAGATACTGCAATGGTCAATATGGCGCGAATTATATAGCGATATACAATTAAGGGCAAGCATAATTCTCTTTAACGACTAAAATTAGTCTAAAGAATAATGAGATGAAAAAACTATTCTTTTTTTCTAAAAAAAAATTTGAATATAATCCGAATTAACAGTTAGTTAGTAAAGTAGATAATTTCATGATATAACTGCCGTTAACATCCCATTTACTGTAAAGTTAGTGGGCTATTGCAACATATAGAATACTTATCATTTAGCTTAATAATTTTTGTTGTTTAGAAAACAATTTATCTCTGGTATTTAGCGCTAACATTAGTGCTTGTAAGGTTTACTATGTATACATATTCGCAGTTATTGCTGCGCAATTTAATTCTCGCCATCGTTTTTACTACTGTTGTGGTTGCTATCACTTTTTCCTTTTCTTCCGTTTCAGTCTCTCAAAAACAACACAACCAACAGGAGACGATAAAAATTATTTTGTCTCAATTGGCAGATACTGAAAAAAATAATATTGCCACTATTGCTAAACAATTGATGCAAAATAATAATTATAATCAACTGAGTATTAATACCAGTGCAGGCGATAGCATTTATAACAAGAAAAATACTTCTGCTTTTATTGCTAATTTAATGCTGGCGAAAACCTCAAGCTTCAATTTAGCTACTCGAGGTTTAAACATAAAAATACAAAGCAATGCTGATAATGAAGCTCAGTTTGTTATCAATATGCTTATAACAATTTTTGCATTATCACTTTGCTGTGTAGTTATTGTTAGTAAAATAAGCAAAACAAACTATCAGAAAATGATAACAGCCGTTTGCCAGCAAATTAAATATGACTTTTCCAGTGTATTAGATCCTGAAGAGATAAACCTCAAAAACGATAACTCAGACCAAAAAACGCCCTTGTTTCATTTACCTGAATTAGAAACAGGTTTAAAGGAAATTGAAGATAAAATTAAACATCATATTTCTGATACTTCGTTACTAGAAAAAGAAGCCTATATAGAGCCTTTAACACAATTAGAAAATCGTAGCCGCTTTGTTCAATTTTTTGAAAATCAAAACGAATCAACTACATTTGGTGTACTTACTATTACCCGTTGTTCTGAATTACAAACAGTTAATCAAATACATGGTTACCATGAAGGTGATAATTATATTTGTCGCGTCGCTGAAATTATAAAAGCAGCAACAGTTCGCTATAAATCAGCACAAATTTTCCGTTTAAATAGTTCTGACTTTGCTACAGTATTACCAAATACTACGTTAAAAGATGCGCAAAACTACGCACAAGAATTAACAGACAAATTTAATGAATATCAGCAATCATCAGATTTAGATTCTGTAGGTTATACCGGTTTAGTTGGCTTTGATAACGACAAACCCTTAGGTGAGTTGCTCGCTTTAGCCGATACTGGCATCAGTGTTGCTCAAACCAAGCAAATCAATGCTTGGTACGCCCAAACAGACACCGATATATTAGCCAGTTCAAGTGCAAGCTACGGTAACCAAAATTGGCGACAAGAAATTAATAATGTTTTAGAAAATCAGCGTGTCATCTTATTAGTACAACACATTAAGCCTAGTGGCCGTAATACTCGTATATATGGCGAAATACTCGCACGATTCCTGAATGCCAATGATGAAATGTTACCAACCGCTTCGTTTATCGCCATGGCTGAAAAATTAGATAAGATTGTTGATGTTGATAGAATGATCATTGAACAAGCGATTAAAGATATAAAAAGCAAGAACCTAAACGATCAACTTTTTGGTATTAATATTAGCTCTAGAAGTATTCACGACGAACACTTTTTAATTTGGCTTGAGCGTCGATTATTACGAGATCCGGCTATAGCTTCAAACTTAGTTTTTGAAATTACCGAGTATGGTTTACAGCAGAATATTAAAACCAGTAAACGTTTTATCGATATGGTTCATCGAGTGGGTTCAAGAGTAACGGTTGAACGTTTTGGTGTTGGCTTAACTTCGTTCAAGTTTTTCAGGGATTTAAAGCCTGATTTCATTAAAATGGACAGTACTTATACACGTGATATCGATGAAGATAAAAACAATCAATACTTCTTACGTTTAATGGTAGATTTAGCTCACAGACTTAGTATTACCGTACTTGCAGAAAGTGTCGAAAGCCAAGAAGAGAAATTCACTTTAGAAAAACTCTTTATTGATGGTTGTCAGGGATTCTACATTGGTAAACCTGAAAAAATATAAACCTCGAAATAAAGAGAAACCACAGTAAAAATGGCAACGATACTAACAAAAGATTATTTTATCAGTGATGATAAAGCATTATTAGATATTAAAATTATATATAGTTTTCTTAGCCAAAGTTACTGGGCAAAGGACATTCCAAGAGCTACTTTAGAAAAAGCACTTAAAAACTCACTTTGTTTTGGTGTTTACAACCAAGAAAAAGAACAAGTAGGTTTTGCTCGTATGGTCACCGACCGAGCAACCTTTGCTTATCTTGCTGATGTTTTTATTTTAGAGCAACATAGAGGCCAAGGGTTAAGTAAGCAATTAGTTTCTTACATTCAGCAGCACCATGAGTTACAAGATTTAAGGCGTACCGTGTTAGCAACTGCTGATGCTCATTCATTATATCGTCAATATGGTTTTACCGAACTTAGTCACCCTGAAACATTTATGGAAGTTTGGCAACCAAACGTTTACCAAAACAAAGCTTAACACTTCATTTTAAATCAATAATAGTTGTTGCTAATACAATAACTATTATTAACTAAGAATAGTTGTTATCTAAACAATAAAGTCGGATAATAGCGTGAATTACCTCACTAAATTAATTTTCTAATGACCGATTATCTACTGTTGCTTGTTGGTACAGTATTAGTAAACAACTTTGTCTTAGTGAAATTTCTAGGACTATGCCCTTTTATGGGGGTTTCTTCTCGTACAGAAACCGCTATTGGTATGTCGTTTGCTACTACTTTTGTTATGACTCTCGCGTCATTATTAAGTTATATCGTTAATACCTATATCCTTGCCCCGCTAGGTCTTGAGTATTTAACTACCATGACTTTTATATTGGTTATTGCCGTCGTTGTGCAATTTACCGAAATGGTGGTTCATAAAACCAGTGCTAACCTTTATCGTTCATTAGGTATTTTCTTACCACTGATCACCACTAATTGCGCTGTATTAGGGGTTGCTTTGCTTAATATTTATGAGCAGCATAATTTTTTCGAGTCTATCGTTTATGGTTTTGGTGCTGCAGTTGGCTTTTCCTTAGTACTCATTATGTTTTCAGCGATGCGTGAAAAGTTAGCAAATGCTGATGTACCAAAAGTATTTCAAGGCTCAGCCATTGCGATGATCACTGCTGGTTTAATGTCATTAGCATTTATGGGCTTTACCGGATTGGTGAAGTTTTAATGTTTACATATCTAGTGGCTACTCTACCCTTAAAGCAAATGTCTTTAGCATTATTTCATGACAAATTTACCAGACTGGTGAAGTTTTAATGAGCATACTCATCGCTATTTTAGTTCTAGGAATTATGGCATCCCTCTTTGGCGCCATTCTCGGCTATGCTTCTGTTCATTTTAAAGTTGAAGGTGATCCTTTAGCTGAACAACTTGACGCTTTATTGCCACAAACCCAGTGTGGCCAGTGTGGTTATCCCGGTTGTAAGCCATATGCTGAGGCAGTTGCCAATGGCGAAGCTATAAATAAATGTGCCCCTGGCGGTGAAGACACCATCAAAAAAATTGCTGAATTAATGGGTGTTGAAATTCAACCGCTTGATGAAAACCATGAAGCAGATAACAGCCCTAAAGTGGCGTTTATTATTGAAGAAGACTGTATTGGCTGTACCAAGTGCATTCAAGCTTGTCCTGTAGATGCCATTATTGGCGCTACTAAGCAAATGCATACCATTATTATTGACGAGTGTACCGGTTGTGATCTTTGTGTTGCTCCCTGCCCTGTTGATTGTATCGAAATGGTTGCCATTACCCAAACTACGCAAAATTGGCAATGGGATCTTAACAATATTCCTGTTGTACAAATAGATTAACGAGGTTGTAGTGGAATCTATTATCGAACGCATTGAACGTGGGCATTTCTGGAATTTCCATGGCGGTGTTCACCCCCCAGAACAAAAGTTTCTCACCTGTGATAAGCCTATCCGTCAGTTGCCATTACCTGAACAACTCACTATTCCAGTTCAACAAAACATTGGGCAAGCGGGCGAGCTGCTAGTTAAAACAGGAGACTATGTTTTAAAAGGACAAGCTCTCACTCAAGCTAAGCATCCTATGGCTGTTCCTGTTCACGCTCCAACAAGTGGCACTATCACTGATATCAAAAATACTTTGATTGCTCATCCTTCAGGATTAAGTGAGCTTTGTATTATTTTAACGCCTGACAATGAAGATAAATGGAAAAAGCGCCAAATACACTCTAACTATCAGCAACTCAGTAAGCATGACATTATTGAAAAAATTGCCGATTCGGGTATTGCAGGAATGGGTGGAGCTGGTTTCCCTAGTCATATAAAAGTCAGCACTACAGAAAAAATAAATTATTTGATCATTAATGCCGCAGAATGTGAGCCTTATATCACAGCTGACGACTTATTGATGAAAGAGCAATGTGCCGCCATTGTAGATGGCATCAAAATATTAGCTCAGATACTAGTGCCTGATTTTATTTTAATTGGTATCGAAGATAATAAAAGCCAAGCAATTAAAGCGCTGCAACATGCAACTCAATCATTGGATAAATTTAAAGTTTGTGTTCTTCCAACAAAATACCCTACAGGTGGCGAGAAACAGCTGATCATGTCTTTAACCGGGCAAGAAGTGCCAGCTGGCGTATTACCTAGCGCCCTTGGTATTGTTATGCACAACATAGCCACCTGCTTCGCTATTGCAGATGCTGTGATCAATGATATACCACTCATAAAACGCGTAGTAACCGTTACTGGACAAGCTTTAGCCAAGCCACAAAATGTTTGGGCATTACTGGGCACACCTGTCGAATTCTTATTAAAGCAATGTGCTTATCAAGCACCTGATAAGCAACACATAATTATGGGCGGCCCAATGATGGGTTTTAGCTTATCAAGCAATAAAGTGCCTATTGTAAAAATAAGTAATTGTATTCTTGCACCCAGTGAAAAAGAAATATCATTTACTAGTAGTAAAGAAGTTGAGTGTATCCGCTGTGGGCAATGTGCGGAAGTTTGTCCCAGCCAATTACTTCCTCAAGAGTTACAGTGGAGTGCAAAAGCGAAAGATCAACAGCAACTCAATAAACTTAATTTATTTGACTGTATCGAATGTGGCGCATGTTCTTATGTTTGTCCAAGCCATATTCCACTGGTCCATTATTACCGTATTGCAAAAGCTGAAATTCGCCAACAAAATTTACTCGATATTAAAGCAGAGAAAGCAAAAGAACGTTTTGAGGCAAGAAAATCCCGTTTAGAGCGAGAAAAAATAGCACGCGAAGAAAAACACAAAAAGGCAGCTGAAGCTAGAAAAGCTCGGATGAACGCAGGCACACCAGCAGCAAATAAAGAAAAATCAGCCGTTGCCGCAGCACTTGCCAGAGTTAAAGCTAAGAAAGCATTAACTAAAGAAAATAACTCAGAAAACACATCAACAGATGAGAAGCTTGTTGAACAAAATATATCCGTTGAACAAACAGAGAAAAAATCTCAAGTAGCGGCAGCGATAGCACGAGCAAAAGCTAAGAAACTCGCTGCTAAAGCGTCATCGAACAACATAGAAAAAGTGGTAAGTGATACTGACTCTCCTGTTGAAACAACACCTAAAGATGATAAGAAAGCCAAAGTCGCCGCAGCTATTGCTAAGGCTAAAGCTAAGAAAAGAGCGACAGAAAGCACATCAGTAAAAGCAAAAATAGAAAGCCATAATAATAAGAGTATCGAAGATGAAAAAGAACATGCTTCAAGCGAGCAAAAAACGGCACCGAACGATGTAAAAGACAGTGTTCAAGTAAATGATAAGAAAGCTAAAATAGCAGCGGCAGTTGCAAAGGCCAAAGCAAGAAAGTCAGCAAAAGCGTCAATTAAAGCACCAACAAATGATGATACTGACAACATCGAACATTCACCAGTTAACCGAGTGATAGATCTAAAAAGGGATGAGGATAACAGCCCTTTGTTAGATAAAAAAGCGCGTATTTCCGCCGCGGTTGCTAAAGCAAAAGCTAAAAAACAACAAGCTGAGTCTAAATAATTCTATGGCATACTGGATCGCAAGTTCACCCCATAATCACGAGCAAAGTAAAACTTCGGCATTAATGCGTTTAGTTATCTATGCAACTATTCCAGGTGTTTTTGCCCAATGGTATTTTTTTGGTTGGGGGAATTTAATTCATATTATGCTAGCGGTAACAACGGCTTTAGTTGCTGAATTTATTGTTCTGTCGTTAAGAGAAAAAAACATTACAACACAGTTATTTGATGGTAGCGCCGTTTTAACTGCTTTATTATTAGGGATCAGTTTACCTGCTTTAGCCCCTTGGTGGGTTTCAGTGATAGGTGCCAGCTTTGCTATCATTGTTGTTAAACAGCTTTACGGTGGTTTAGGTCACAACCCCTTCAACCCAGCAATGGCTGCTTATGTTATGTTGCTCATTTCATTCCCTGTACAGATGACGTCATGGCAACCCCCACTTGAATTAATGGCATATGAACTCAATTTCACTAATACTCTTTCGGTTATTTTTACCAACTTTACCTCTGAAGGTTATTCGATTGAGCAATTACGAAGTCATATAGATGGCTTTACCATGGCAACACCGCTCGACACGATAAAAACCAATTTAACCATGGGCTTAACCATTGTAGAAAGCATGAAAAGTCCAATTATTGGTGAGCATTTTGGTATTGGCTGGCAATGGATAAACGCTGGTTTCTTATTTGGTGGACTTATCCTTATATGGAAAAAAGCGATTCCACTTGTCACCCCTTTTAGTTTTTTAATTAGTCTATTTGTTTGTTCATTTGTCGCGTTTACCGTTAGCCCTGATACTAATCCTTCTACCATGTTTCATTGGTTTAATGGTGCTTGCATGTTAGGCGCATTTTTCATTTTAACCGACCCCGTTTCAGGTGCTACCAGCGTTAAAGGTAGAATAATATTTGGCGCACTTGCAGGATTTTTAGTCTTTATTATCCGCAAGTATGGCGGTTATCCTGATGCGATAGCATTTGCTGTATTGCTTTGTAATATGGCTGCGCCATTGATTGATCAATATAGCCGACCAAGAACCTACGGTCATAAATAAGGAATATTATTATGCGTATATCGATTGAAAAGAATGCCAAAATATTAGCCTTGTTTGCAGTTATTTGTACGACTGTGGTTGGTTTTGTACACTTCATCACTAAAGACCGTATTGCTTTACAGGAGCAACAAAAATTACTCACCACACTGGCGAGTATAATTGCACCAGAGCGACACAACAATGATATTTACCAAGACTGTATTATCATAAACTCAATTGAGCTGAGCTCCACTCAACAAACCGCTTACTTAGCACGATTTACCAACGAACCTGTTGCAGCAGCTATCACCACTACAGCACCTGATGGTTATAATGGTAATATAGAGTTATTAGTTGCCATTAATATTGATGGCAGTATTAGTGGTGTTCGTACTTTAAAGCATCAAGAAACACCGGGGCTTGGCGATAAAATTGAACTACGAAAAAGCCCTTGGACTTTATCCTTTACCGGTAGAAAACTACTTGATAAAAACGATAGTCGCTGGGCTGTAGCGAAAGATGGTGGTATGTTCGATCAATTTACTGGTGCAACGATAACGCCAAGAGCGGTTGTAAAAGCGGTAAGAAAAACGACAGAGTATTTCAATAAACATAAAGCACAGCTTTTCAGCCAAGCAGCAAATTGTCGGGGTGAAGTTCAAAATGAACAATGAATATAAAGAACTTGCCTGGCAAGGACTATGGAAAAATAACCCAGGAATAGTCCAATTACTCGGCTTATGCCCTTTGCTTGCCGTAACGTCTACCGTAGTGAATGCTTTAGGTTTGGGGCTAGCAACACTCTTTGTGTTAATTTGCTCAAATGCTACTGTTTCAGTCGTACAAAAATGGGTCCCTAAAGAAATTCGCATCCCTATTTTTGTTTTGATCATTGCCGCTTTTGTTACTTGTGTACAATTGCTAATGAATGCTTTCACTTTTGGATTATATGAATCATTAGGTATATTTTTGCCGCTGATTGTTACCAACTGCGCCATTATTGGTCGAGCTGAAGCATATGCGTCTAAAAATCCGGTTAAACAAGCCAGTTTTGACGGTTTAATGATGGGGCTTGGCTTTTTATTGGTATTAATAACCTTAGGTGCTATTCGAGAAATTTTAGGACAAGGCACATTATTTGACGGTGCAGAGTTATTATTAGGCACTTGGGCAAGTAATCTTCGAATTGAAGTTTTTCATTTTGATAGCCAATTCCTTTTAGCAATATTGCCACCTGGCGCTTTTATTTTCATGGGCTTTATTATTGCTGCAAAGAATAAAATAGATGACAAAATGGCAGAGCAACAACCGAAGCAAAAAGAAGCTAATATTGAACGAGTAAGAGTTAATTTTGATAGCTAGTTGTTGATTCAAATATTTTTACTTAAGAGAAAGAATTTAAAAAAGAATAAAAATATGAATAAAACAAAACGTGTAGAAATGTTATCCCGTCTACGTGACGATAACCCACAGCCAACAACTGAACTAAACTTCTCCTCTCCTTTTGAATTGTTAATTGCCGTTTTACTTTCAGCGCAAGCCACCGATGTTGGCGTCAATAAAGCAACAGCCAAACTGTATCCTGTTGCTAATACCCCACAAGCCATTCTTGATTTAGGCCTTGATGGTTTGAAGTCTTATATTAAAACCATAGGTTTATTTAATACCAAAGCGGCAAACACCATTAAAACGTGTCAAATGTTAGTTGACTTACATGGCGGTGAAGTGCCTGAGAATAGAGCTGCATTAGAAGCTCTTCCTGGAGTGGGCAGAAAGACAGCCAATGTGGTACTTAACACCGCTTTTGGTTGGCTAAAAGATAATGAAGGGAATTATTTTTTAGCCGTCGATACTCATATCCAACGTCTTGCCAACCGTACGGGCTATGCTAAAGGTAAAACCGTTGAACAAACAGAACAAGCAATCATAAAAAACACACCAAATAAAACAGAGTTTATGTTCAATTTACATCACTGGTTTATATTACATGGTCGTTATACCTGTGTGGCAAGAAAGCCTCGTTGTGGCGCTTGTATAATTGAAGATTTGTGTGACTTTAAAGATAAAACTGAATAACCTAATATTTGGCTGAATAAATGAACGATAGTCTGATTTCTATCTGGAGTGCAAACTTTAGTGCCGCAACATCGACAGTTGTCCTTCCAGATGGTTGTCGCGATTTAATAGTCAAAACGTTGGAAAATGAGAAACCAAATTGGTTAGTGTCACCTTTATACGATCGACCCGAACTTGTTCTGATAGAAGCAAGCTGCGATTATAGTGGGTTTCGCTTAAGCCCCGGAGCAGAAATTAAAGAACGTGAGTTATTAGACTACATTGAAACAAAACAACTTCATGTAGAAGATGTGAAAGATTTTATAGGTGACTTTGTTTCTACCGAAAGCTCGATTGAGGAAGCACTAACGTGTTTTGCCAGTGAAATGGGTTCGGTAAAACAAGTTTCTACTCAACTTGGGGTCAGCACCAGAACTTTGCAGCGACTAGTATTAAGTAAAACCAAAAGAACACCTGGCTATTGGTTGCAATTAGCCAGGATTCGAAAAGCAGCCAGAAGTTTAAACCAAAGTCTATGCCTAGTTGATGTTGCGGAAAGCTACAGCTTTTCTGATCAGTCTCATATGAATAGAGAGTTTCAGCGCTGGTTTGGGTTAACACCAGTACAGGTATTAAATTCTCCAGCTATTATCAGGCAGCTAAATGACAAAGGTTATGCCTAATAGGCTACAGGCGTACAAATTTCAACTAAAAAGCCATTGTTCTCTGTTACATAAGCTATTGTCTGCCCCCAAGGCATATCCGTAGCGTCTTGCACGAGTGAGGCCCCCGCCTCCAGAGCTTTAGACAGTGCCGTTTTTACATTGTCAGTTTCAAAAGCTATCTCAAAGGATGGGGTTTTAGGGTTTGGTTTAGCAGGATTTTTTCCTAATTCTTTCATAAGCTTTAAGGAAGAAAAAGAAAGTGTGGTGCTACCTGTATCTAATTCTCCATACTCACCACTTTCATGTAGCATTTTCTTTTTAAGTCCAAACGCTTTTTCATAGAAACGGAAAGTTTCACTAACATCATCAACATAAAGTATCGTATATTTAAATTTCAAGGTATTGTTCTCTCATCGATTAAAGTATCAATAAGGTTATAGCTTAGAAACCGATTCGTCTTGAATAATTACGACAAAGCTATTGTTTTATGATGGTAGTACTTTACTTATTTCCATACTATCTACGAGCTTCTTTTAGATATATCAACACCAAAGCAATGGGCTTAAAATTAATGTTGTATATAATTGATATAACTAAATTCTAAATATTTATTATTCGAGTAGTCGGTAGGAAAGCTACTTTAGTTTTCATGCCAAAAACAAATCGTGTTATAGCAAAACGCTTAATAACTTCATAGCCTGTGGCGCAACCGATAAAAGTAAAGAGTATTAATAATATAGGTTCAAAAACAGGACCCAATTCAAATTTGGCTAGCCACATAGCAAAAACAATAATTAGTGTTTGATGCAAAATATACCAAGGTAAAATAGCCTCATTCATATAAGTTAATAGAGGATTTTTTTTATTTAAATAGGCCCCTGCAAAGCCTAATATTGCGAGTAACCAAAATACTTTATTACCAGACCAGATCAAGTTGATCAGAAGCTGAGTGGCCATTGATGCACTATTATAATCAACATCAAATCCCCAAGCTCTATTAAAACGAATGATAACTAAACTGTAACTGATTAGAGCCAGAATTAACCAAACTTTTCGATGATTAATAAGGGTTTTCCATACATTAGGCGATTTTGCGAGCGCATAGCCCAGCATGAATACAGTGAAATAAAGTGCGTGATTATACCAATCCCCTACGAGTACAAAAGTATCATCAGGAAAATATTTGAGCAGTATTAAATCGTAGAATAAAACCAGAATAAAGGGTATAGCTACAATAGTTAGTGGATTCATATTTGTTGAAATTTTCTGCCAATTTATTTTGATGAGTAGTGGTTTAATTGCAATGTAAACCAATGTGTAGACGAACAAATAAAGTAAGTACCAAAGGTGATTGTAGGTGATTAACCCTAGCGTTAATCCAGTTCTACTAGTGAGTAACTGATGTTCAGAATACATAGTTGTATTGATATCAAGATATAGGACTAAAAACTCAATATAATTAGCAGTATACCCCTCTGTTTGCACTAACTCATAATACACCTGTGGGGGAACAATTAAAAACATACCAAAAAGTAAAGGCAGCAAGATTCGGGTAAATCTGATCTTAACTAACTGAGCGCTATTAACTTTAGGTTCAATTAACGACAGAGCTACACCAGAAATTAAGAATATTAACGGCATGCGCCACTGGTTAACTAAAAGCATAACGTTTTTTAAAAAATCACTAAGATAAAGGCTTTTCACATGCCAGCCCCAATCTGAGACATAAAACTGACCAATATGATAAAAAATCAATAAAAGAAAAGCTAAGGTTCTTAACCAGTCAATATCATAACGCCTTGCATCTATCATTTTAGTCCTTGGGTTCACTGTTGGTAATGTATTTGAATAGCAGTAAACTAGTTTTTGTTATCATAATTTAAAAGTCTCCAATGCTTACTGGCTATTGGATAGGGATAAGTGGTGGCATTTAGGGATAAGAAAATCGAAAGCCTTGGACTTGCATCTTTTTCATTATCAACATAGAAGATGTCAACTGGTTAGAATCAAATGGTAACTTTGTGAATTCACACATCAAGGTCGAATTTCCTCTATTCGATCGTTATTATTCAATGGCAAGTACCGACAGATTACTCCCCCACGCTTAAGTTTTCATAAAAATCAGGATGAATTAATAAAGAGAAATAACAATTTTTCTGATATGTTTAGCCGCTTAACCTTACATAGATATAAAACTAAATTAATTTTTCACTTCATTCTTACTTTGGAAAAAACAATGGAAGAACTTAATAAACAATTAGATTTCATTATTGAGCTAGATAAGCTCAAAGGAATTTATCGACAAGCATTAGTAAAGTCAGATAACAACAGGTTTGAAAATAGTGCTGAACATAGCTGGCATATATCATTAACCGCTCAAATATTACATGAATACGCAGTAGAAAAAGTTAACATTTCACGTGTAATGAGCATGTTGCTTATTCATGATATTGTAGAAATAGATACTGGAGATGTATTCGCCTTTTCTGATAAAGACGTGCTTGCTGAACAAGAAAATAAAGAAGCCGATGCCGCAAACCGTATATTTGGTTTATTACCAGAGCAGCAGTTGCTAAATTACAAGCAATTATGGTTCGAGTTTGAAAGCGCCAAAACCATTGATGCTAGATTTGCTAAAGCAATGGATCGTATTTTGCCATTATTGCAGAATATGAGAAATGAAGGTGGCAGCTGGGTTAAGCATAACGTGAATAAATCACAGGTCATAAAACGAAACGAATATCTTGAAGGGTTAGCCCCTCAATTATGGTTATACGTGTGTGAACAAATTGATCATGCAGTGAAACAAGGTTGGTTAAGTGACTGCTAATTTATAGTACTAAACCATTTCATAGAACCAGATACATGCAAGGCAAAGTATGATCAGAAAACTTGAACACTCAACTGAAGACGTTGCAAATCAAATTTATACTATTTTTCAAAACTCCTATAAAGTTGAAGCTCAACTTATTGGCACCCTTAATTTCCCTCCTTTATCACGAAGTGCTAAAGATATAGAGAACTCGAAAGCTGAATTTTATGGTTTTAGTGAGAATAATTGTCTCGCAGCAGTTATTGAGATAGTAATCAAAGAAAAACAATTGGAAATTAATAGCTTAACTGTCGACCCTAAATTCTTTAGAAAAGGCATCGCTGACAAGTTGATAAACCATGTTCTAGAGTCCTTTGACTTTACAAATGCAGTAGTAGAAACCGCTGTTGTAAATACACCTGCAATCAATTTATATAAGAAACATGGGTTTGTTGA